>Ga0307933_1000288_pt1 | contig 48479 bp, 28 predicted proteins | sample OrgLakmetageno88_FD_201811 | JGI IMG/M metagenome (GOLD analysis project Ga0307933, IMG submission 201811) | Saline water microbial communities from Organic Lake, Antarctica - #88 | ecosystem: Environmental > Aquatic > Non-marine Saline and Alkaline > Saline | place: Antarctica: Organic Lake... | reverse complement strand
AGTGTCACTTACGTAGTTAGCAGCCTGTCGGAGAGGCGCTCAATGGTCTGCGAACGGCAAATATTATTCTGCACTTCGTTGCTCATCAGTCACGTAGCTCAGGCTATGTTCCTTCTTCGCGCCTTGTTCAGAACAATATTTGCTCGCTCTCGCCGCATCAGCACATCTCCGACAGGCTGCAGGCTATGCTCGTTCTTCGCGCCTTGTCTGGTGCAAAAATAGCTCGCCTGAAATGAGGACCTTATTTTCCTCTGAACCCTAAGGATGCTCTTGCAATAAAAAAGCAGAAAATGCCGCTTCCATAGTGCTGTACGCTGTTTCCAGTTGCTCATTGGTAATGCAATAGGGCGGTATCATATAGATAAGATTGCCCAGTGGCCGCAACAGCACACCACGGTCCAGGAAAAAGTAATACAGCTTATCGCGCAGGTTATTGAAATACCCGGTAGCCTCTTCGCTCTCAAATTCTACAGCCAGAATAGTGCCCCGCTGCCGGGTGGAGCGTACCGCCGGGTGCTGCTCAATCCGTTGACGGAACTGCCGGTGCTGTGCTTCCACCCGCTTGCGGTCCGCTGCTGAGGCTTCAGACTCTAATAAATCCAAACTCGCCAGGGCAGCCGCACAGCCTACAGGGTTTGCGGTATACGAGTGCCCGTGAAAAAACGTCTTGTGCTTATCGTCCGACCAAAACGCTTCAAAAATAGCCTCCGTACAGGAAGTCACAGCAAGCGGTAGCGTGCCGCCTGTAAGCCCTTTAGACATGCACATAATATCGGGTTGTGTGGTGAGGTAATCGCAGGCAAACATACGGCCGGTGCGGCCAAAGCCAGTCATCACCTCATCGGCAATACAAAGCGCACCGTACTTTTTACACAACGCCATGAGCTGGCTCAGTATCTCCGGTTCATACATAATCATCCCGCCGGCTCCCATAACCAAAGGCTCAAAAATAAAGGCATATACTTCACCTGTTTTAAGGTGGTCTTCCAGGGCATCCAAAGCGGCCTGTTCCTGCCCTGCTACCGGACTGGGAATACGACTGACCTCAAAAAGAAAGTCTTCAAAAGCGGTAAAGAAAGAATGGTCTCCACTGGCGGCCATAGCTCCGAAAGTCTCTCCATGGAAGCCCATATCAAAGGCGACCAATTGGGTCCGGGGCTGCCCCTGATTAAAAAAGTACTGAATGGCCATTTTGATTCCGATCTCTACAGCAGAGGAGCCGTTATCGGAATAAAAGATTCGATTTTGCTGGCTTGGCAGGTGTCCGATCAAACGCTCCGCCAACTCAACCGCCGGCGGATGGGTAAAGCCTGCAAAGATGACGTGCTCCAGTTTCAGAAGCTGTTCGTATACCTTTTCGGCGATGTACGGATGGGCGTGCCCGTGTAAATTGACCCACCAGGAAGCGACACAATCAATATAAGACCGGCCTTGTTCATCGTACAATAGTGCCCCTTTTGCTTTAACCACCGGTAGTGGTGGCGCTGCGGTTTTCATTTGTGTGTAAGGGTGCCAGATATGGCGGGCATCACGCGCTGTTAAATCCATAATTTATACCAATTATTCAAAACTGAAGGTAGACCAAGAAGATTGTATCCGTGCAGGTTCATCAAAAGCATGGCAATAGTTTTACAAATCGCTCAGTAAAGCCTTACAATGAGTACCAACCCGCTGTACTTGCCGTTCAAAGCACTCATCGTTCAGAGCCTGCATTTCGCCCAACCGAAAGAGCGGTTGGATACCCGTCATCTTTTCAATAATGCTTTCTGTTGATGGATGAGGGTCGCCGTTAAAGATTAAACCGGCAATGGGGATATTCCGGTGGCGCAGAGCCTCCACACTTAGCAACGTATGATTAATGCTGCCCAGATAATGCCGGGAAACGAGTACGACTGGCAGACCCAGATGCGATATCAAATCGATGATGCAATCCTTATCGTTGAGCGGTACCTGCAGCCCGCCGGCCCCCTCTACCACCAGGAAGTTATCCGTCTGCGGCAGCTCAAAATCGTTGAGCCCGATGGCAACCCCATCATCCGCGGCACTGGCATGGGGGGACATCGGCAAATTTAGGCGATAGCGTTCCGTATGAATTTGTCCGGCGGCTTCCCCCGCCCATGCCTCCACTTTCATGGTATCGGTATCATCGAGATCGCCCGACTGTATAGGTTTCCAGTAATCTGCCCGGAGTGCCCGCACAAGCAGTGCAGCAGTCACGGTCTTTCCGACCTCCGTGCCAATTCCTGTTACAAATACGCCTTTCCCTTGCTTCATTAATTCGCCGTTTATATGACAATCAGATAGATGCACCCGCAACCTACCGATTGAATCACCTGTAATTTATTACACACGCCCAAGGTATCCCCGGGGCGGCAAAAATAGAGTTTTTTCTTACCTTCGGCAGTATCACAATTAGCTTATCTGCTCCATGAAATTTGGTAAACTGCAAGACCTTACTGACGTAGATTTCACCTTGCCACCCGATCCGGCGGGCAACAGCTCCCGATTGGCAGGGCTCCCAAGGCGCGCACACCCTGCACAACTCTACATTGGCTGTACGGGCTGGAGTATGAAAGAGTGGGTCAGCCGGGTTTACCCAAAAGGGACCAAAGCCAAAGACTTTCTAAAAGCCTACTCGCTGCAGTTCAATACCATAGAGCTCAACACCACCCACTATCGTATTCCTAATGCGCAGACCATCGATAAATGGTACCGGGAGTCTACATCAGATTTCAAATTTTGCCCGAAGGTGCCACAAACCATCAGCCATAGCAAATCCCTGGGCCTGGGCACAGATTTAATACCCACCTTTTGCAGGGCTATCGCTGGGCTTAAAGAGAAGCTGGGTTGTTGTTTCCTGCAGCTACCGCCTTACTACGGAGCAGATCGGTTACCCCAGCTCGAGCAGTTTCTCCTAGCCTTTCCCAGTGAAATCCAACTCGCCATTGAGGTACGGAATGAAAGCTGGTTTGGGGAATCGGCAGCACAGGGGCGCCTGTTGGCTACCCTCCATAAACACCAGCGCAGTGCTGTGATTACGGATGTAGCCGGGCGGCGGGATGTACTGCATATGGGGATCACCAACCCCACTGCCATGGTCCGCTTTGTGGGCAATGGATTACACCCTACAGATTATGAACGATCTGGGGAGTGGGTGCAACGGCTCCGCCAATGGTCGCAACAGGGTATACACGAGATTTACTTCTTCCCGCATGAACCCGACAACCTCTTAGCGCCGGAAATGGCAGCTCACTTTCATACCCGCGCAGCAGTAGCAATACCAGACCTGCAAACCCGGGGGCCGGAATTATCTGACGCTGAGGATGCGAAAGGTGAGCAAATGTCCTTATTTTAGCGAAAGCGCCAATTTGATACCAGACCCGAAAATCACTCATCGATGTCCAAACTTGTCCAACACCAGAAAATGTTAAGAAACGAAAATGCGATATCCAATTACGATACAACTGAACTGGTTGGAAAAACTGACCGGGACTTTCCGGTTTTAGAGCGCGATATCAGCTGGCTTTCGTTCAATTACCGGGTGTTACAGGAAGCGAAAGATCCAACGGTGCCGCTTTTTGAACGGATCAAGTTTTTGGCGATTTATTCTTCCAACCTGGACGAGTTTTTCCGTGTGCGCATGGCTAACCACCGCAACCTGCTGCGCGTCGGTAAGAAGACCAAAAAGGAGCTGCACATCAACTCCAAGCAGATTGTCAAAGACATCCAACGTATCGTCAATAAGCAGCAGGAGGAATTCAGCCGCATCTTCGAGGAGGAAATTATCCCGGAGCTGCGCAATCACGATATCTATATGATTCGGCGCCTTGACCTGAATGATGTACAAAAAGAGTATGTTGAGACCTACTTCAAGGACCACATGTTACCCTTCGTGCAGCCGGTGCTGCTGGTTAAGAACAAAATCCGCCCCTTTCTGAATAACGCTGCCCTGTACCTGACTGTACTTTTGGCAGAGCGCAATAACTCCAATGCACCGCACAAATATGCAATTGTAAAAATCCCTTCCGATCATTTGCCACGCTTCATTGTGCTGCCATCAGAAGGCAAACGGCAGGATGTGATCATGCTCGACGATATTGTCCGGCATTCTGTAAGCTGGATGTTTCCCGGCTACGAAATCCTGGATACTTTTTCCATCAAACTGACCCGTGATGCAGAATTATACATAGACGATGAATTCTCCGGGGATTTGGTGGAAAAGATCAAAGCCAGCCTTTCCCGCCGACAGGTCGGGCCGGCCTCCCGCTTTGTGTACGACCGGGAGATGCCAGATGAACTGCTAGACTTTCTCAAAGAAGCTTTCGATCTGGAGAAATACGATATTTTGCAGGAAGGGCGCTACCACAACAACTTTGCCTTTTTCAAATTCCCCACCTTTGATATAGACCACCTGAGCAACGCGCCGATGCCGCCCCTGCCCTACCACCCTTTGGAGGATGCAGACGATTTCTATCAGGCGCTCAGAGAACGCGACCACCTCATTCACGTCCCCTATCATTCCTATGAGTCGGTGGTCCGCTTTTTTGAGACCGCCGCCCACGACCCTAAGGTGACGCATATCAAGATTGTCCAGTACCGGGTGGCCCGGAAGTCCCGCATTATGAAAGCGCTGATGGAAGCGGTGGAAGCAGGCAAGCAAGTCTCTGTATTTATTGAAGTCAAAGCCCGTTTTGACGAAGAAGCTAATCTGCGCTGGGGCGAGAAACTGGAACAAGCCGGAGTGAACGTGCATTATAGTTTTCCTGGTGTGAAAGTCCATTCCAAAGTAGCACTGGTCCGCCGGGTTGAGAACCGCCGTGCCCGTATGTACGCCTACCTTTCTACGGGTAATTTCCATGAAGACACCGCCAAAGTGTACAGCGACTTTGGCCTGTTTACAGCCGATGAGCGCATCGTTAACGAGGCTGCCCGTGTCTTTTCCTTTCTCGAGACCGTCAAGGTACCCCAACAAGGTTTCGAGAACCTGATGGTCGGGCAGTTCAACCTCCGCACTGGGTTGGAAGAGCTAATCGATTATGAGATTGAACAAGCTAAGGCAGGGAATCGGGCGGAAATCATCCTAAAACTCAACAGCCTTCAGGACGAACCTATGATTGAGAAGCTCTATAAAGCCAGTCAGGCAGGCGTCAAAATAGAGTTGATCATCCGGGGCATTTGCTCGCTGGTTCCAGGTGTCAAAGGCATTAGTGAGAACATCAACGTGATCAGTATTGTAGACCGCTTCCTGGAGCATGCGCGGGTATTTATTTTTTATCATGCTGGAAAAGAGCTAATCTATCTGTCTTCTGCCGATTGGATGTCGCGTAACCTTAGCTACCGTGTCGAAACGGCCTTCCCTATTTACTCGGAGCCTATCCGCAATCAAATTAAAGACTTCATTACCATTCAGATGAGTGATAATGTCAAAGCCCGTGTGATCGATGCAGCTTCTTCCAATCAATACCGCAAAGACGGCTCAGACCTCGCTATCCGTTCCCAAATGGAAACCTACTATTATATTAAGCGGCAGGCAGATCGGGAAAATGGGGATGGTCCGGAGGTTGTACCCGGCATGATGTAAGCCTTCAGGCGTGAATTCATCGAAATTTCATCCGGCTTGATCTATCCATCTTGAACCGGAGCAGCCATTCAGATAGCTTTGGGGCATTGAATCAATGAAATATCATTATGAAATTGCTCCGACTATTATCCTTTGGTATACTTGCAGTGCTGGTTTTAAGCATTAGTAGCTGCCAAAAAGACCCTATACCCACCGACAGCCTCACTTACATCCCTGCACAAACGGCTTCTGTGAGCACCTTCAACCTACAACAGTTGATGGACAAGGCAGATTATCTAACTTTAGTACAAACCCCTGGTTTTCAAAAGATGGTGGAAGAAATCGCCGAGAAGAACCCTACGCTCGCTGCTATCGTCACCAACCCTGAACAGTCAGGTATAGACCTGCAGCAAAACGTCTACCTGTCCGCCATACTAAGCGACGATGATGAACCTCTTATGGTTTTCTCGGCTTCGCTTAGTGACACCGCTGCCTTTGGGCGTATGATCCGAAGTACGGAAATCCAAGCGCTTCCCGTCAGTCAGCCTTTTAACTATGCGACCACACCAGATAAGGGGGCCATGGCATGGAATAACGAAGTAGCTTTACTAGCTCTGTCCCAAAATAACGATAGCGTGCAGGAGCGGCTCAGGAACCTGCTTGAAAATACCAGTCAGGCTTCAGTCGCCGAAAATGCCAGTCTGCGCAAGCATTTGCAGGGTGATCATGATATACTCAACTGGTTCTCCAGCGACTTTATACTACAATCTGAGAACCTCAAATCCGCAGGTGCGCTGTTGAGTTACAGTAAGGAGGACCTCAAAGGCCAGCACATCGCCCATAGCCTGACCTTCGAAAATGGCTACGTGAGCAGTGAAGTGGCGCTTGACCTGCAAGGACAGCTCAGGAATGACCTGAGCATGCTTTTCAAGGATGAGGTGAAAACTGATTTTGCAGCTTTGGCACCCGCCGGCACTCCTGTTTTCATGCTTACCGCAGCCTTTGACATCACCGGGCTTAACCAGTTACTGATTGAAAAGTACACCAAAGGCATGGCTGAAGAAAGCCTGGCCGCCTTCGGCTTTAATGTAGAAGGTTTAATCGATGAGCTCGATGGCGACATCATGCTGGCCGCTTACGATGAAATGAATATCGTTTTTGCTGCCAAACTAAAAGACGAAGACCGTTTTTTAACGAACTTAAATGCCGCCGCAGAAGAAGGTAGCCTCGATCGACTATCCGACCAAAGGTTCCGGTTTCTGAAATTTAAAAAAGGAGCCCCCGCAGGCGCTGATGGTCAATCCCAAAGTATTGATATTGACGGTCAGATACTTGTCCGGAATGGCTTGCTTTACCTGGCCAGCAATCCTGACCTACTGGAACAGGTCGAAGAAGGAGATACCGGTTTGAAAGGCAACCTTGCCGACACCATGGGCGAAGTGATGATGGAACAAATCTTTACCGCCATCGGCACCCCGGCCGCTTTATCCAAATGGGATGACGACCTCAAGCAGATTGAAGACGTTCGGGCCGGTGCTACCCGGGAAGGCATACAGTTTCGGGTAGACTTCGAAGAAAAGGAACAAAACAGCCTGCGCTATCTGATCGAGCAGATACAGGAAGAGGAGACCTCAGAACTCTAACATCGAGTTAATTTTTAAACTTTGTGTGATAACAGGTTGCATGACGTAAAAAAATAAATGAAGTGAAACGCTTATCTTGAGATACCATTCAGCCGGTTAAACAAAGTTTCAAAAAAATACGATCTTTAGCCCCATGGAACCGTCTGCACTGAATAACCTACTATCCAAGCTGCCACCTGACATTAGCCAGGTGGTCAGGGTTATTTTTTCTATGCAGCAAGAAGCCATATCGCAGCGCGATGAAACGATCCGGGCATTAGAGCAGCGCATTAAGGAACTGGAAGCTCAGCTCAACCAAAACAGCCGTAACAGTAGCCGGCCACCAAGCAGTGATGGGCCAAAAGGTACAGTCCCTGCTCAAAAAGGCAAGAAAGGCAAGAAACCCGGCGGTCAGCCAGGGCACAAAGGCACGACTTTAAAGATGGTGCCCAGCGAAGAGGCAAAGATTGAAAACCATTACCCAAAGGCCTGCTCTGGTTGCGGAGCAGATTTATCGGGGCAGCGAAGCTTGGGGTTTGACCGCCGTCAGGTCTTTGATATCCCACCAATTGAGATACAAGTCACAGAGCACCGTGCACACCGCGCCAGCTGTTCCTGCTGTGGGGTGCATACGCAGGGGCTCTTCCCGGCGGAAGCTACGAATAATGCAGTGTACGGCCCCAATCTGCGGACGTTTGCCAGTTACTGCATGTCCTACCAATTGCTGCCTTATGGGCGCACGGCAGAATTGCTGTCCGATTTTTTAGGGCAGCCAATAAGCGAAGGGACGCTGGACAATATGCTTTCAGAGGCTTGCTGCCAGCTGGACAGTTTCAGCGCGCAAATAGTAAGGCGCTTTCAACAAGAGGAGGTAGCAGGCTTCGACGAAACAGGCGTGCGCGCGCAAGGGCAGGCTTATGCTCATGTGGCCAGCGGCAGGGCCCATACTTACTTCTTTCTGGGAAATCGGGGCTACGCTACGATGGACGAAATGGGCATCTTGCCGGGGTTTAAAGGCATTGCAGTGCATGACCGCTACGCTAACTACTTCGGCTATGAATGCCAGCATAGCCTGTGCAATGCCCATTTACTGCGCAATTTACAAGCCGTCATTGACGAGCATAATGATTACTGGGCCCAACAACTGCAGGAACTGCTCAAAAACATCAATAAAGCAGTAAAACGGGCAAAAGCGCAGGGCAAAGAAGCGTTTTCCGCCAGCCACTGCGCACAGTACCGGCAACGCTACATGACATGGGTGCAACAGGGGCTAAAACTGCACCCTGCGGTAAATGGGGATGGCACAAAAGGGCCGCCTAAGCAAACCAAAACCCACAACCTCCTAATGGCCTTAAAAAATTATGCCAGCGAGGTGCTCCGTTTCATGTACGACTTCCGGGTCCCTTTTGACAACAACAGGGCTGAGCGGGACATAAGGATGCTAAAAGTGAAAATGAAAATATCCGGTTTCTTCCACCGCATAGAGACTGGCAACCGCTTCTTGCGTATCAGGGCTTTCCTATCAACAGCCACTAAGCAGGGGTACTCCGCTTTTGAGGCCATGAAGAAGCTCTTCACCGGTCAAACGGAGCTATTCGTATCGAATTTGGTCTGGGGCAATTGATATACCGGCTGAATGGTTACAGTGAAATTTAATTGAATGAGTTTTATATAGTACGTCATGAAACAATGGCTAGACGTATAACCACAGCAGTGGTTGCTTTTTTGTTGCCTGATGACGAGCAGCCGTTCGTACGATATCAACATTTGCCACAATTCTATTTCCTGCCACCTTGTAGTTGAATATGACGGAAATATAGACAACAGAACAGATGCCCCAATCTAGACGCTAGGGGTATCCTTCAGATCGTTTCAGGTGAGCGCTCCCCTATCTAACCTGCTTGGGAGAACCAACTTTCACAATTGCCCGGGAGACCGTGACTGATAAAAACCATAGCCTATCTAGCCTCTAACCCGGCAGAACCATTACTCCTCCTCTACCCCCTTCATTACTTTTTCTTTCCCGCCCACCACCGGCAGCACAAGCTGGGTCTTGCCTAAATCAACCGTTAGCTCGGTACCAGGATCAGGCCATAAAGTAAAGTCCCGGTCGGAAGAGAAGATCATCAGCCCGATTTGCTGACCGGCAGGGATGATTTGGTCATCGGGTTGCAGGTCGAAGGACAGGGTGTAGAATTTCCCCGGTTCCAAAGGCTCGCTTTCGCGGATGGAGGCGTGGTTTTGGGGGTCGGCCCAGCCGCGGGTAATGATGTTGTCGGTAATTTTGGTGCGGCGGCCTTCCTTCCAGGGCAGAGCAACCAGCCAAACCGATAAATTTGCAGCGGGTTTGTTGCTGGCAAGGCGGACGGTGATGCGGGGCACGCCGGAAATGTGCAGGTCTTCCTTCAGTTCCGGGGTGACGTACATCAGCCGATGGTTGGTGTATTCGGCCTGCGCCAGAGCTTTCCCACCAAAGGAGAAGTTGTCGGTCAGGGTTTCCATACCGGGCCCGGGGACGGGTTGCAGATGCAGGGCACCTTGGCTGGGCGCGCCGCCTTCCAAATAAAAAGTAACTTCTTCTGCCGCCGGATTAGGGTAGCCTTCGTATGGCGTGGGATTGCTGTTTTCATCAGACTCCCGGACAATCCAGGCTACCGGGTCCTCCTCTACGCCATTCCCCACGCCATGCAGGTAACGTGTAAACCAGCGGTTCATTATACGCATGGGCGGTGGGCCGCCGTGCCCTTTTTGATGGTAATAAATCTGGGTTGGCAATCCCTTTTCTTTGGCGGCTTTGTAGATGCGGTAGCTGTGTTCCGGCATAACATTCCAGTCATTGAACCCATGTGACATGAGGAGCGCAGCCTTCATGGGCGCCATATCATTGAGGTAGTCGCGGCCGGCCCAAAAATCGTTGTAATCTCCGGTTCGGCGGTCCATACCCTCGCGCATTTCCTGATCCCGCACCGTTGCGTTATTGTAGGCCCGTTTCTCCGGGTCACCACTGTGGATAAAATCATACAGTACATCAATATCTTCGCCCAGGTAACCACCGGGAGACCGCACCAGCCCATTGCTTCGGTAGTAATGGTAGTAGGAAGTATTAGGCGCAATGGGAATGATGGCTTCCAGACCTTCCACACCAGTAGTAGCTGCTGCCAGTGGCAGTGTACCATTGTAAGAAGTGCCGGTCATGCCTACCTTTCCGGTCGACCAGAAGGCTTCTACTTCTTCCTTGCCGTCCGGCGTTGTGTAGCCTTTTACCCTGCCGCAGAGCCAGTCGATAACGGCTTTCGGCGCCAGTGACTCATTATCCCCGCCTACAGTGGGTGCACCCTGAGACAAACCCGTTCCGGGTGAAGAAGAGTGGACCACGATGTAGCCCCTTGGTACCCAGGTTTTGATATGCGAATTAGAAATAACAGGCCGGTCTGTGCGGGTTTCAACTTCAGGATGGGCTCGTTCCGGCCCGACTTCCCCAAGTTCATGCCGCACCTTCCAAAAAAGCCCCTCCACATCAGATGCAACGCCTGCAAAGTAAGGGCTTGTCACATATACTACAGGCAACTTCAGTCCGTCTGTTTCCGTTTGCTTAGGCCGGGTAACAGAGACATGCATGCGGTCAGGCTTGTTATCTCCATCGGTATCAAAAGTGGTTTCCACCCAAAGATCGTGGCGGATCCATTCCCCGAAATTTTCGAAGGCAGGGACAATCTGAGCTTCTCCATCTTTGAAGACCGGCTGGGCCTGAGCAGAAATAGGAGCAGCAGCTATGAGGACCAGCAGCCCGGTGAGTAGTGCCAATTTGAGTTGTTGCATGGATGTAAATGTATTAGAGTTTATTAACGTAAATTTTGTATGTCCCTGAATTGTCTTTTTCACCAGCCTTGTGGAATACTTGCTTTGCAAATTCCACGGGGCCAGCTCTGCATCACGCCTGCCTGTGTCTCGTCGCCTGTGGGCTCTGGCCACCGGAGACCGAAGTGTTCGACACGCAGGCAGACCCTCACCTTCGTAGCTTACACGAAGAAAGGGAATTAAAGGGCTCCCTTTCTGAAGTCGAGGTTCCGGGCGTTCTCCCGCTGTTTGGCGGGACAGGTCTTGGTCTGGCAAAAAATCTTAATCCATGTCCTATACAAACCCTACATTAATAAACTCTATTGGTTGCGCTGAAAGTAAGAAAAATTGAGGCAGGGTATCAGTCCTCTAATCCCTCCACCACCAACTTTGGCGACCGGTCTACCCTGAATAATCCCCAGTGCTTCTCCGGCTCCATGGGGTCAGGCGAGCCTTTCCAGGGCTCATCAAAGGCCTCAAATACAAAAGTGAGGACCTGCTCGGCATCGGTCCACTTCATCAGGTCATCGTAGTAGGCCTTTTGAAGGTCTTCGTTGACGTGCCCCGGATCAATCCCCTGACCATTAGATCGGGTGGTCCAGCCGGCTTCGGTAATTACCACAGGCGTATCCGGGTACAAGTCGGCAACCCCGTAGTAGTTCTCTTTGGTATACTCCAGCGATTCGTGAATGTGCTTGTATTCCCAGACGGGATAGGTGTGGATGGAGATAAAGTCTACCTCCTGTACCAGCGGACGCAGTTTATGCATCCAGGGCACATAGTTTTCACAAAAGGTAACGGGCTGTTGCGTGGCGGCTTTGAGTCGGCGGACAAAGGCAATAACCCGCCCCACCGGTACATAGTGGTCTGTCCAGTCCACACAAGCCTCATTGCCTGCCGAAAGTGAGCAGATGATATCGGGATAGGCATTGGCCCAATCAATAAGCTTTTTGATCTGAGCGTTGTTCCTGGTCTTATTCGCTTCCAGTTGAGGCTCCGAGTATACGCCTCCACCCCAGGGGCAGCCATAGTTATTCATCTCGGCTTCAATGTAAGCGCCCTGCATGACCTGAAAATTCAGCTTTTCTTCTTTGATGACTTGAAGGACAGTCGCTGCGTGCGGATCACAGTCGTATAAACGCAGATACTTCCAATGCCCCTGAAGCATTAACAGATCTTCAAGTATCTGATCATAGGAAGGGTACTTTCCGGCCGGGTGCTGCCCTTCTCTGAAACCAGAATAGCAGATAGCACGCCCGTAGGGAAAAGGCAAATATTTTTGCTTAGTCATCAATCTTTAGAATTTCAGCTTTTCGTTTTTATCCCACAGCCCCCAGTAGGCACCAACATCGCCTTCTGCACCTACCTTCCAGGATTCATCAAAGGAAGAGAAGTAAAAGACCTCGACATTATCCTGATTGGTCCACTGCTGTATATTCAGGAAGTAGCGCAGGGCATTGTGGTGGGAAGGCTCGGCATCCCCTAATCCAGTCCCCTGGCTCGGCCAACCGGTTTCGGTGATGATCACCTTCTTACCTTGCCCCGCGTGCAGCGCCTGGTAGTACATCTGCTTGGCGTGCAGCAGGCTGTAGTCGATATGGCATCCTTCCCAGTAAGGGTAGCAGTTGGCCAAAATCACATCGCAAGCTTCCGTGATTTTGGGTCGCGCACTGAACTCGTAGTATGCATCCACATAGCCAACGGGGATATCGGAAGGCAATGCTTCCCGGACCCGCGCGATGTACTCCAGCAGTTCCTCTTCCGTCAGCTCTTCGCGGTACATGACTTCATTGCCTACTGCCGCAATATCGACTACACCGGCTTTCGCCATACGGATCAGGCCTTCAATCTCTTGCTCATTCAGCTCTTTGTCGTCACTTAGCCAGGCACCGACCAGTGTTTTGAGCCCGAGCTCCCGGGCTACTTCAGCCACTAGTTCGTTGCCTTCAACGCAGGAGAAGCTGCGGATCCACTTGATGTGGGGGGCAATAATAGCCATACGCCGTCTGATCTGATCCTTAGTGAGAATAGTACCAGGCTTCTGGCCTTCGTCGTAAGCGCTGTAGCATAAGCCATGCAAGCCATTGCCCAGCACATCCTGGAATAACAAGCCTAATTCTTCAGCGTCTTTGCTGTTATAATCGATGCCTTTTAGGCCTTCCAGTCGTTCTACGCGAATTGACATATATTTAGTTGGTTTTATACCGAAGTAGAAATAGTTTTACATTCAAACCATTTCTACTTCGGCAAGATATGGAACCTTTGGTTTGCCACGAAAGTAACAAGCCAACCTGATTCTAATATATTTTTTCTGACATAAACTTCGGTTGCTCGTGCTTATCCCAAAGCCCCCAGCGGGTACCCACCTCACCTTCATGAACCACTTTCCAGGACTCATCAAAGGAGGAGAAGTAGAATAAGTCGATACCGTTTGCTTTCGCCCATTCCTGGGCATTGATGAAATACTTCATGGCATTTTCGCTACTAGGCTGCGCAGCTTCTACCTCTTGCCCGGCGCTCGGCCAGCCGGTCTCTGCCACGATGACTTTTTTGCCATTCGCTGCCTCCTGCGCCAATTGATACATTTGTTGCAGGAACAACAGGGCATGTTCGTTGTCGCCCCCTTCCCAGAACGGGTAGCAGTTGATCGGGATGATATCGCAGGCGTCAACCAGAGCCGGACGCTCCAAGAACTGATAGTAGGCATCGACATAGCCCACCGGTATGCCTTCTGGAAGCATGGCTTTCACCCGTTTGAGGTAATCGATAATTTCCGCTTCCGAAAGCTCGTTGCGCAACAGTACCTCATTGCCGATGGCGGCAATATCAACCAGTCCTTCTTTAGCCAATGCTACCAGCGCCTTGATCTCTTCCTCATTACGCGCTTTGTCTTCGCTAATCCAGGCACCGACCATGGCCTTTAGACCCTTATCATGCGCAATGCGGGGGATAAGCTCGTTACCTTCCGTACAGGAGAAAGAGCGGATCCATTCGGTATGCGGCATGATGATTTCCATACGCCGCCGGATTTGTTCTTTTGACAAAATATCACCAGCTGCCTGGCCTTCCACATAGGGGCTGAAACAAAGCCCGTGCAGGTGCCCGTTGAGCTTCTCTGTAAATAGCGTGCTGATTTCCGCGGCTGACTTTCCACTAAAGTCGATACCTGTTACACCATTCAAATGCAGGTTTTCTTTGAGGGACAGCAGCTTACCAGGCAGGTAGGCGGAGGAGTTGAGCTTAGGCATTTTCTTACGGTCGATAGCAGCGCGGACTTCTAATGCTGTTTCTTCCGTCACATCATAATCACGCATCACATACATGGCAATGAGCGTACCCACTATAGGCAATCCAGAGAAAAACAGGCGTAATCCGATGATGGCACCCTCTTGTTCTGTACCGGGCACCCCTTCCTGAAACCCAACTATGGATAAAATGACGCCACTTAATCCTCCGGCAATAGCAAAGCCAAACTTCACCATCCACCAGTATATCGCTCCGAAAATACCTTCTCTCCGCTTACCTGTATTCAATTCATCTAAGTCAATCACATCAGAAGTCATGGACATCATCAGGGTAAAAAGGCTGCCTATACCAAAGGAGAAGAAGGGAAGCGCAAAGATGAACAAGTAGGGCTTTCCAGGAATCAAGAGGAACCATAACATCGCGTAGCCAATGAGGGAGATTCCCTGAGACACAAGAAAGGCATTTTTCTTACCCATTTTTCGAGACATCCAAGTCACGATAGGAATGACGATAAAGGTAGTAGAAAGCGCCCCTAAGCTTCCGAAAAGCGTTGGCCAAAAACCAGCATTTGCGGCATCGGAATTTCCATTGAATAGATGGTAAACGATGATAAAAAAGGTGAAGGTCGCTACCGTGTTAAACGCATTAAAAATAAAGAAAGTAGAAATACAAAGCTTTCTGAAAGGCTTGATTCTCAGTGCTTCCTTGAAGCCCAGGATGATTTCATTAAAACTTCCACCTATGTTTTTTAGCGTCATGGGGGAATAGTCCCTGTCCAAGGTAGATTCACTCTTGATGAATACAGCAGGCACCATAGCCACAAGCATCAAAGCGACACCCACCCAAACAGCAAGCGTCCTTGTGGCTGTCTCCGCGTCTGGAAACCAACCGTCGGGGCCATTGTCATACATGATTACCCAAAACCAAGGCGCGATCACCCAGGCCCACTGCCCAATCCACTGTGCAGTAGCCATAATGTTGGTACGCTCGTGGAAATCATCGCTCATCTCATAGCCCATCGCCACATAAGGCACACTGAAAATGGTCAGCCCCAAGTAGAAGACAAAGGACCAGATCATGAAGTAGGTGAAATTGTAATTCAGTGACACGGTTACCCCCGTTGCGGGGTCCGTTTTGTAGAGCTGCCACATCGCTACAAAAGCAACGCCCATAATAATGGCACCAGCCATCACGTACTGCCTGCGCCGCCCCCATTTGGATTTGGTATTATCCGAAATGAAGCCCATGATAGGGTCCGTGAAGGAGTCAAAAATTCTAGGGAAGAAGTAAATAACCCCCCACATCCAACCTGGGAATCCTAAGTTTTGTACTAGGACCACCATGAATATCCCCAGCACGGCCGGGAACATTTGATTGGCGAGCATACCCATTCCGAAAGCCACTTTTTGTCCGAAGGGGACTTTATGTTTAGCTGCTGTTGTAGTACTCATCGCTGGTTTTATTTATTGATGACTATAGTCTGAATCGCTTGCTTGCTGATGGTCAGCGGGGCAGATTGTTCGCCCATAGCAATGGTAAGGTTTTTCGCTTGTTCGGTGGGATTGAAGACCACGACGGCGATTGAGCCATCGGGGTTTTTGGCAGCGGTCACCAGGAGTTCGTCATCCGGGTTATCAAATCCGATACGGGTTGCGCCGGGACGGATGAATTTGCTGAAATGCGCCATAGTGTAGTAGATGGGCGTGAAGTAGACTTCATCCTCATCCGGGTCGACAATCACCGGGGCCACGCACCAGTTTTTAAACCAGTTTGGTCCACCCTGCCGGTTGAGTACCATATTCCAGTCTACCCAGCCGTCTACCCGGTTGTTCAGGCAGCCGATGATGTCGCGGGCGTAGCGGTATACGGGAACGTACTTGGGGTGGAGGTGCTTTTGGTCTTCCGGTGCCCAATCCCAGCCCCAGTCGGTGGCTTCTTTCGACCAGTACCACTCGTCGTTTTGCCATTTAGGGACCTCGGCGTCTACGCAAGCCTCGGTTTGAATGAGGTACTTGTCAGGTGCTTTTTCGTGGGCGTATTGCAATTCTTCAGGGAAGACTTCGAAGGTGCTTGCGTACCAGTGGATGGCTGTACCGTCGAAGTACCTGGAAGTGGCCTCATTCTTGTACATTTCATCCACCCATTCTTTGAGGTGCTCCCGGTTTTGGTCATAACCCAGGATGAAGACGTCATGCCCATCGGCTTCCAGTTTGGGCCCGAGGTGGTTTTGCACAAAAGCAGTCATCTCTTCCGGGCTGAAGTGCATGCTCTCCCAGTTGCTGTCGTTGCCCAGGGGCTCGTTTTCTACGGTGAAGCTCCAGATGTCGATACCTTCCGCTTGGTAAGCCTCTACGTACTTGGAGAAGAACAGCGCCCAGGTGTCGTAGTATTTAGGCAGCAGCTTGCCGCCCATCCACTCGTTGTTGTCTTTCATCCAGGGTGGGGCGGTCCAGGGGGAGGAGATGATTTTGAAGCCATCCTCAGAAGCGGCCATGGCATCCTTGATCATGGGGATGATGTCTTCCCGGTCTTCCTCAATGGTAAAATGCTGTAGCGCGGTATCGCCCTCCACGGGTGCGTAGGAGTATTGCCCCAGTGAAAAGTCACAGGAGTTCATGTGGGTGCGGGTGAGGGAATACTTCGCCCCTTCCGGCCCGAAGTAAGCGTTGATGACTTTGCGGCGGTTCTCCGCGCTGAGCTGATTGAGCAAGTAGGCGGAGGCTTCGGTGAAGGAGCCGCCGAAACCGGTGATGGTTTGAAAGCTCTCTTCCGGCCGTAGTTGTACCGTAGCGGGTGTTTCCGCTTCCGCGAATACTGTTAATTTAGTCAGCTGATTACCCGCAGCAGAAGTTTCGTAAACTTCCAGGGGCAAAGGGTTTTCTGATTGGCATCCAGCCAGCATCATCAAGGCGATTAGACAGGGTAAAGGAATTAATTTGGTCATAGGTTTTAGTGGTTTAGTTGGTTAAATCACTGGGCAGGCTCTTCTGCCATCATAGGCGGGGCAGCTAGAGTTTCCAGCAGTGCCGCTTTGTCCCCATCGTAGGTTTTCGTTACCGGTTGCCCGTTTCGGCCCAAGCCTTCAAAAGCGCCGTTGTCCACCAAGTCCCAAATCGCATACTTGGCCTTGCCATCAATGGTAAAGAGGCCGAAGTGATTTTCTGAGCCTCCGGGGTTTTGGGCATCTTTCCAGTTTTCATCAAAAGCTTCGAAGTAAAAACAGCTGATGCCTGCCTGATCGGTCCACTCCCGTATACCCTGATGGTAGAGCGCCGACTTGTATTCATCTGAGGCTTTTGAACCTTTCGGGCTAAAGAACCCGTTAGAACTCGTGGCCCAGCCCGTCTCCCCAATGTGAATGGGTTTGCCCGTTGCGCCAAGCCCGCGAATATAATCCGTAACCTGCTGATATTGCATTTGCGCATACTGCACGGCACGGTCCATAGCGGCTTTGCTTTGCTGTTCTTTGGACAGCTTGGCTTGTGCTGCTGTAACACCCCAGAATTCCGGGTTGTAATGCGTATCGTGCATAGGGTACGTATGAAGAGAAATGTAATCTACCGCCTGAACCAGTTTTTCCAAATCGGGCACATGGTATTCACCCCCGCCGCCGCCCCAGGAAGCAAAGTTATCAGAGCTCGTAATCCATAGGCTCTCCGGCAATTCACCTTTTGCTTTCAGACTTTGCAGGTGATTGACCCACCTTAGGATCACACCAGGCTGTACGAAATAGCTCGCCGCCCATTTGACCATAGCCTCGTTACCCACCGCGATGACTTTGACAATATCCGGGTATTGCTTCGCCATCTTGACGGCACGCTCGATTTCGGCAGCATTAGCCGTTGTGTCCTCTACATTATGGTCTGGGTTAGCCGTAAAGGCCCCTTTGCAGTCCATCCAGGCCCCCAGCATGACGTACATTTCAAAGTTCGGATCCTCGGTTTTTAACTCGTGGATAGCCGCCAGGATATTGGAAGCCTGGGCAAGGTGGGTATTGTACGTCCGCAACAGCTTAATATCCATGGCTTGCAGCAGTAACATGTCCTCTTTCAACTCGGCAACCGTCGGTTGTACGTCGCGGTTATTGACCCGGTAGCCTCCGTAGGAAATCGCCCGGTACGCTGGGTTGCCGAAAATTTGCGCTGCCGTCACGTCCTTGGTTTTTTCAGTATTCGCCTTTGCTGAGCCGTCCGTTGACTTACCACAGCCCAAGCTAAAAATCGTAATTACGACTGCACTTAGGGCAGCGAGTATTAGCAGACGATTCAACCGTCCTAACTTGTGATTGTCCATAGCTACTTCAAGTCTTTTGGGTTTACAAAGACTGTTATTCGTGATACTTTACCTGTCCGCTCAAACACCTCATCACTGAGTCTATTGTCAAGAACAGTAGAGGCTGATTGTTGCGGCTCACCATCTTTCAGTCTTACTGCCAGCCCTGAATTATCACTCAACTGATACACAACAGGGACCTGACAAATGGTAAAGCCCAGAGAGCCTGCACTTAGTTCGATCTGCTGGATGTTGTTCTCCAAATCCCGGTAGTGGAAAGTATGCGGTGCTGTTAAAAACTCTTCCCTGCGCAACAGGCAGGGGTCAAATTCAAGCGTGCCGTTTTTGAAAAAGATGCCCAGCTCACCGAAGCGGCTGAGGATATCCTCCTTGACCTGCCCCGTCATACCGGGCTGCTGCGCGCCTTTGCCCGCCGGTGTATGTGAGTAGGGGTCGGTAGGAAAAGCACCGTAGAGCGTAGGCGGCTTGTGTACGCCAATGCCCTCGTTAATTTCGTAATAATGTTCCAACAGCCGGCCGACAACCTTAGGGTCAGCCTCTTCTCTGATCGCCTTCAGGCAGCATTCCTGAACCGCTAACAGTAGTTTGGAAACCATATGCCAGTAGATGGAGCCCAGTCCTTCGTACCCAAAGAAAGTGCCCGACCGGCCGGTAAAGGCCTTGTGGTTAAATACTTTCTCAAAAGTTTTCAGTATCGTTTTGCGCTCCGCTTCCGCCAGCGCTTCATATTGGGTACCGGACAGCGCAGCCAGACCTGCCTTCAGGTCATTGGCATTTTTGAAATTGCCATTGAAGTGATAAGCGCCATTGATATCCTGATAAATAAGCTCCGCATTGCCGTCTGCCACCAATCCCTGCAGTAGCTTCGACTGTTGGACCAGGCTCGCAGGGATGTTATTCTTGGCCATAAATCGCCCCAGGTCTTTGTTGGGGTAAAGAATATAGCTGTACTGATCGCTGCGGAACAAGGCGCTACTCTTGAGCGCATCCAAAACACTCAGCGCTTCTTCTGATGGAAGGGAGCCTGCGCTCAGCACCGCCACCTGCCCTTCCAGCATTTCGTCCAGGTATTCGATAGATACCCCGCCGTCCTCTTCCACCGCCATAAGGTTGTAAGCGTGATAGAGACCATCGGGGCGTTTGTTAGTGGCTACAGCGTGGTCCAGGTATTCCAGGCTAAGCTTTACAAAGGTTTTCAGGTCCTCGAAACTCAGGGCCTGTTTTTGACCCGAAAAGGCGTGGCCGTAAATTTTCGTCCGGTACTGGCTGGCAGTTTCTCCGAGACCGGTCAGGACGGTCATACGGTCTTTGTCACTAAAGGCTCCGGACAATAAGTTCTTATTGGCTTTTAGGGTTTTAAAAATACCCTCGAAACAATCCAGCAATTCGGCAGACACCTTTAGGTCGGAGACTTCAGTTTTGGCAAACAGATCATCAAAAAACTGCAGGAAGCGCCGCATATAATAAAGGGTCACCATAGACACGCCATTGCCCACGAGTGCATTATTCGCATCGTTCCACTCCGGGCGTTGGGTATTCATCCATATCCCCCCCTCCGGGATGTAGTTAGACATTTTGGCCAGCAGCGCAGCCAGGATTTTTTCAATAAAATTGACCTGGTAAACCTGTCCGTTCTGATCCGTTAAAAGGGCACCATCCGCACCGACTTTCTCCCGCTGCTCCCGGATGGCTTCATCTGCCTCAAAGTCAAACTCGATAGTATCCTTGGAATCTTCCAGGATCTTATCAAAAGGCTTGATCTTGTAGGGCACATTGGCGTAGACAAAAAGGTCTTCGGTGAAGTACCGCTGCAGATCACCGGGGGACTGTTTCTCCCAAAACTCCAGCAATTTAAGCAGGTAGATGATCTGATGATCGCCCCAGTAGCCGATATAGGACCAGGCATCATCCGGTTCTATACTTTCCCAGTCAAAGCCGCCCTTAGTTACCCGGTAAGGGTTGTAACCATCAAAGGTCGTTGCATTGAGGAATTTGTGTACCATACTTTCCACAAAGCGCGGGTAAGATTGCGCCAGGGCCTCCCAGTTTTGGAAGATATCCCGCCAGTTACCTTCATAGTCCAGCACTTTGGAGCCATCCACTTCGCTGCGGGTATTGATAGAAAATTTGTTCCAGGGACGGCTCGGATCACCGTGGCGGCGGCTGAACTTCAGAGGCATATACTCCAGACAGAGCCGGAGCAGGTGTGTATTGCCGGTAGATTGAGCAGTACTGCGGAGCTTACTCAGGGGAAAGACTTCTGGCAACTTTGCCAAAAGGGATTGGGCGTCCTTGAGTAAAGTGTTATTGGCTTTAGCCAAATACTGACTGAGGTCTTCCTTCTCGATCTGGTAGTGGTGGTCAAAAATACCGCCCCGCATGATGTTGAAGAGGACGTTGGAGAAGTGCCGGGCATCCCGGAATTCGTCAGCGGTCTTCTGTAATCCATCAGAAGCGGCATTCAGGGCAATCAGGCGAGAGGTGCCCGTTCGGATATCCGCTCGGATGGTTCCCTCAAGATCGTCCGTATGCTGAATTTCGTGCATGATTTGGGCAATCGCAGCGTGGTTTTTATTCACATCCGCAATGATCATCCAGTGCTTAGGTGCACCTGCTGCCAACTCTACTTCCTGGCTGACAAAATAGGCGCCTTTCTCCGCGCGCACATCGACCTCTTCTTCCAATGTCTCTCCTTTTCGGAAAGCATCTAATTGTAGAGAAGACAAAAGGTAGGTTGGGGCTTCTAAACCGCAGGACCAGGCAATATTGGCTTTTAAAGCTTCACTGGGCTCCGCCCGATCTACGATGATGGCACTAAGCGCATAGATACCCAGTCCGGCTTGTTTTTCGAGTTCACTTTTCTTGTAAGCATCCACCAGGTTGCTGGACCGCATTTGCAGGTCGCTATTAACACCAGCCGGCAGTAGATTTTGAATACCGTCCAGAAGGTGGATGTTGACCGCTTTCGCGTTATGGTTGACCAGGGTAGACTGGCGCACGAAACCGAAGGCATCACTTGAAGCCCATTTATAACTAAAGGTAAGCCCCAGGTCATGGTTGACTTCCTCAAACAAGACCTTGTTGCCGTAGGTGTTCTTATACAGATTACGGCTCAGCTTGTACTGCCCCGGTTGCCGGATGGAGAAGGGCTCCCAAAGGAAAGTTGCACCGTCTTTTTGTACCCGGAACAGTGATTTACTGCCCGTCACTTCTGCCGATTCTGTAATCTTATCATCGGTATAATAAGGAAACAGGGCGAACTCCGAATTTTTCCGGCCGGCGGTCAAACCGCCATTGCTTGAAATGAACATCCAGTGGTTGGCGTCACTGACAATACTCATGAAAAACGGCCGCATGGCGTCGCTATTCGAAATTTTGAAATACGCTTCGTCCTCGATTTTCACCCGTTCTATATTAACGGAAGCAGAAGGTTCATTGATACCCATAAAAATTGGATCGTTATTGTTTGTACAAATTTTGCCGAACGTATTCGGATACCCGCACCTGGTCTCCCAGTAGTGCCGATATCAAAGTTCCAGAAGGCCTGTCCGTCGATTGACCAGCGGTGCCCTCACATTCACTTTCCCAGACCAGCTGCCTTCAACGGTCTAGGTGCTGGCACAGCTAGTTAATAAAAAAAGGCTGCAGCACAAAAAAAAGACCGCTTATGCTTTGTTCCTCCCGGAAAACAGGCGGATTATCCTCTTTTCGAGAACCTTGCATGCTGCTAATGTCTAAACCGAGAATCATTGCTGGAAGCAATCGATTTAGTTAGGTCCGTTATACACCCTGACATAGTCCACAAGCATGGTCTGTGGGAAAACGGTATTAGCACCTACCGCCCCAACGAAATTTCCTCCTACGGCGACATTCAGAAGAATGTAAAACGGCTGATCAAACACCCATTCCCCGTCTACATCTTCAGGCGTTATCTGATTGTACAGCACATCATCTACGTAGAAATTGATATAGTCTGGGGCCCACTCAATGCCGAATATGTGGAAATCCGTATCAAAACGGTCATTAGGCAAAACGTACTCTTTACTTTCGGCATTTCCGGCGGAATACCCCGGTCCGTGTACACTTGCGATGAGCGTTGAAGGATTCTGCCCGCGGTATTCCATAATATCTATCTCGCCGCACTGTGGCCATCCCACCTCATCAATATTGCTACCCAGCATCCAGAATGCTGGCCAAAGGCCTTGCCCCCAGGGTAATTGCATGCGTGCTTCAATGCGCCCGTACCGTTGTTCCACTTTACCTTTGGTCGTGATACGGGCAGAGGTATAGGCAGACCCCTGGAAAGTTTCCTGCAGTGCTGTAATATGCAGCATACCGTCTTCTACCTTAATATTTTCGGGGCGATCCGTATAATATTGTTGCTCATTGTTTCCCCAGCCAGCGGGCAGTCCGTTATTCACGCCATTGCCAATCTCATAATTCCAGGTGCTTTCATCAATCGGACCATCCACATCAAAGTTATCCTCAAACGAGATGTCTGTGAAAGTGGTCACGGTTTGTGTTTCATCGGCCTCACAACCTAAAAACAGAAGCGCCAAGGTCAATGAAAAAAGGATGCTTACGGGAAGGCTGTATGATTTGAGAAATGGTGTCTGCATTTTTATTTTATTTATTAGACGTTATGAATAGAAACTACTTTTGATGCCACTAATCGTGCGCTCACAAGAAATACTCATAGCCTCTATTGATCAATACTTTAATTAGGCGCATTGAGGGCATCTCACCCCACTAGATCAGCAGGATGAGATGAACTCAAAGAACTAGTCTGCGTAGAAATAGACATTATCGACGTAGATGCTGCTTATCGTCGCATCTGAAACAAAGATGACCTGTGCCAAATTGGATCGGCCGGTCAGGCCTGATATGGCTGAAAAAGGAACATCAAGGCTATACCATCCTCCTTCTGTCAGACTGGAACCGCTAATAGTAATTGAGCCAGAGGAGTCATCACCGGTGCCAAACTGATTGTCCGGACCAACGTCAGCCACCTCGATCCTTAGAAAGTCTCCGGGTGCTACCGCTTCTCTGGGCTGAATGTCTATGTGAAGATGCGTCATAGAAGAGGCATTTATGGTCGGGGCATCCTCCAAAAACTGGATACCTACAAAGTTCAGCTCTGTGTAGGCAATGATGTTATCTCCGCCAATATTAATATCGTTTTGTCCCTGAGTGGTCTGGAATGGAGCCCAGTACCCGTTATAATAATCTACAGGCACATTGGTATACGCATCCGAAAAGATAGAAATCACATCAGAGGGGTCCTGAGTAGGAGTCGGAGCACCATCAAAGTTATTGGTGACCGTAACCCTAGCGGAACCTGCTGCCTCCACACCACCTAAGGTCGCGGTGATAACTGCTTCTCCCGGGCTTACTCCGGTAATATTGCCTAGTTCATCAACGGTTGCTACGCTGGGATCAGAAGAAGTAAACTCGAAGTAACTTGGAGCCACCGCAATAGTTTGATCCTGGCCACTACCCAAGTTGACCGTTTGCCTCAAACCAGAGACCGGAGTAACTACATCGACAAAGGCTTGAAGAGTCGCCTCTGTACCTTCAAAAATAAAGGGCCTCGGTTGTCCCACCGTCCCTGTTTTTTCAAATTTCAATTCATCGATCCAGAGGGTGTACCCCTCACCATCTTCTGGCCCCTCAGAGTACCAAAACAAGCCGCTCTCCTGAGTCAGTTTGGAAGGATCGGGAATGGCAATGGTATATTGTCTCCAGTTGGTGTTGAGTTCCAGGTTGTTGAGGGTGACCAGATATTTATTTTCCTCAAAGTCCTGACCAAAGCCGATCTCATTGATGGTTCCCCTTTTGCTGGCTTTCGCCCAAAAAGTAAGCGCATCGAAACCAGAAAGGTCACGGGCACCATAATCCGGGAAAATAGCCCCGGCAAAAGCCCCGCGTGGGTCGCCTACATTAGGTACATCAAATCGCATAGCGGATTCTCCGGCGTACGCGGTTTGATCATCTACTGAAAACGCCTCAAGGTAAGAGCCTCCGAATGGCAGATATTCTAACCCGGCGCTGAATCCGTCAATGTAGACGTCACCATTTGATGGAAATGTAGCAATTTTTGCCTCATCAGAAAGGTCTCTTGTACAATTGCTTAAAAGAAATATAAATCCTAAAAAGAACAGGATATTTGGTTTCATGACTATATTTTTCTTCATGGCTTTATTTTTTTTGTCAGTGATTAGACATTATGAACACCAATTGATATAGGTTTAGACTTGCCCTTTTTCGCACTCTCTGCATCGAGAAGCCTCGCCGTAGCCCCAGCTATGCCTACGTTTCCCGCTTTGACAGGACAAAAAATTGCGGCGTCTATCCTCTATATAACTGATATTCATAATGTCTGTTATTTGCCAATGTTAACATGGATGTAAGTTCTGAATTCCCATTCGGTTCCGTTGTCAAAGCCCACTGGACTGATCTCTGGTTCCGTAGCAAACTCAGAAGCGGTTAAATTCGGAAGATACCGGGGGGAAAACTCGTTTAAAGAACGCCAGGTCATGCGTACACCCATCTGAGTACTTGGTAATATAAACCAGTCGGGCTTACCCAGCGTAGTAGACAAGTCTAACATCAGCTGTACCGGATAGGTGAGGTTGAAGTCACGATGATAATCGAAAGGCCCCCAGTCATTGATTTTGAAGTGAGAAATCAACTTGTACTTTTTGTAGATGGCCCTTACATCCATAACATAACGTTCAAGCAATCTGTCGCTTTCACCGTTGGCCTGAGCCGTTCCAAATAAGATATTAGTGACAATGCCCAGGTCCGAATTTATTTTAGAGACCGCTCTGATATTACCTTCCCACAGATCCTGTGCAGGTGCAGACCCTGGAAACGCAAAGGCGGTACGATTACCTAAAAAACCGATAGCTGCATCCTGGGCGGTAGGCAAATGACGATAAACAAAACCGGCGCTCATGGCAAATTTGGCATCTTCCGCACGGTCATTATCCCATTCGTACATCCAGGTGCCTGGGGTAGGGTCATAAGTGATCAATAATTCTCCGGCAACGGTTTCTCTGTTGCCACCCCTTACTGCGAAGGGATCATCTATGACGTTTCTAAGTCGGCCTGGCCCTTGTATACCATTGGGGATGGGGTCTACAAGCGGCTTTTGCCACAGGAAGTTCGGTGCGACCTGGAAATCACCGAACGTGTAGGTGAATCCGGTCAGGAAATTATTCATGTTTCCACTACCGCTATCCTTCAATCTCCATCCCGTGTAAGTACGGGTTGCGTCTACACCGCCATTGGCCACAAGCCCCATTACAGAGCCCTGTGCATACCAATTGAACCGTCCTTCTGAAAATGTAACCTTGGCTTTACCTCCCCAGTTGTCTTCCTGGTTGATCTCATCTTCGAAGACTTCGTACTTCCCGGGTTCGCCCTGTACGATCTGGAAGCTTCTGCCGTTTAGGGGTGATCCCCCCCAGATGCCACCTACTTCAATACCTAGCGGTCCCAGCTCTCGCTCCACGTGAATCGTAGCTCTCCGGGTTTGGGGCATTGGGACGGCTATGGAAGTCACAAACTCCGGCGCATCATCAATATCTTCGTGGAAGACACCGGTTACTTTGAATTTTTTGATTTCCCGGCCGTATTTCACCAGGACTGCCGGGTTGGCACCCCACCAAAGTTGAGGGCCAAAGGCTACATGCAGCCCGTCAAATGCTTTTTTGCCATCTAATTCCATTCCCAGTATTTCCCCATTGTAGATATCCAGGTTGGGACCATAGTTCGCTTCCGGATACAGGCCAAAAAAGTCGCCTTCATAGCCCCAGTGATAGTGACCGGTTCTGTAGAATGCTCTCAAGTCGAAATCCTCTGCTGTCCAGTCAACTTCAGCATCATAAAGTCTTAAATTACCATCACTCCTGATCCCATTACCATTGCGATCACGAATGATATTTTCGTAAAAAATTTCATCGATCGGATTATCTGCTACATTGCCCACCAGGTTAAAATTGGCGCTGGCTGTCAAGTTAGCGCTGGGATGAGCTTCCACTCCGAAAAAGAAAGACTGCATGTGGTCAAAGCCGGTTTCATCCGGGAAGGATGCCAAATTTGGATTAGTCTGTATAGCCGGATCAGGTGAACTAGGAGTTGTGATTAATGTTCCTCCTGTGCTAAAAGTCTCGAGCTCCGCTCTGAAGCTACTAAGGCTAAGTTTTCGGTTGTCTCCCAAAGCCGCTTTGTCCCCTCTTGCTCTTAGCACCGCATCCATAAGCTGGATATTGTCAAAATAAGCATTGACCGATAAGGTCGTCATATCGGGGGCATATGGATCTAATTGGTGCGCTTCTTTCAAGGCATAGTAGGCCGCTCTTGGATAAAGCGTGTATAACCCTCTCTCGCTAGTAGGTCCTTTGGCACAAATACCAAACCACTCTTCATTCATGTTATTGTCTCCTTCACGGAAATCAATGTCATAGCCGCCGTTAGACCAGGAAGCGTTATTGTCATGTACATCTGCGTTTTCTCTGTCATCAAATCCATATTTCCACCAGCCATCGCTGAACTGGAAAGTGAAACCACCGATAGAGTTACCTACTTTCCCAACTCCGGCAGCGTTCTCGTAGATCTCTCTCCAGTTGCCTACCATATAATAGGCTTGCATCTTTTGATCCTCGGCATTTTCTTTAGCATTAAAAGCATCTGCACCGAATTCGGTGAACATGATCGGTTTGTCAAGTTTGTCTTTCACAACCTGAAACATATCACCAAATGAAACGCCCCGATAGGTATTCGTTCCGTATATATCAATATCTTTACATTCCTCTGCTATGATGTCAATGAATAATACATCTCCGTTGCAAATGGCTACCGGATGGGAAGGGTCAATAGCCTTCATTGCCTTGGCCGCTTCATTCATGAGTTTGTACATGGGCCGTCCCCGGGATTCTCCAATGAAATCTATCCTGGCTTGATCATCAGGAAAGTCTTCTGTTTCTGCTCCCTGCCAGAAAAGACCGTAATTGTTCTCATTACCCAGAAGGTACATTAAAAGCCCTGGGGTATCTTTATACTCTTTTGCCAGCTGATTGACTTCTTTCATCAGGAACTTTTCTGTTTCCCGATCATCATAAAGGGTCACAGGTGTCCAGACACCATCTAAGGTGAGCCCATATCTGCCAAAAGAATGGTTTAGCATCGTGTATATGCCATAATTCTCGTAGATATACTGAATCCATCTGGCCGGAACACCGGTGTACTGTCTGATCACATTAACGTTCATGTTCTTCAGAAGAGACATTTCCGCATCCAGGCCGGCCCTGATGATGTCGTCTGATTGTTTCCAAAAATTAGCATTTACGGTATTGGTTCCGATAGGGATATAATCCCAGTTCATACCATTGATCATGAAGTCGGAACCGTTGACGACTAGTTTCGTCCCCTGGTCATTTTGTACAACTGTCACTTTATCAGCCTGCCCGGATGCGGACAGGGCAAATAATGGCAGTAGCAATAGGATTAAGCTTCTTTTCATAATGCATCGAGGTTTTGTCAGATAGGGCTTTCTGAAAGGTTAAAGTGTGAAGTCCGGCATGAAACAAATCGGACCAGTAATAAAAACTGATGCTATGTTAACTCAAAAAAGCAGTATTTTAACCTCTAACCTAATAAAATTAACCCATCATTTCTTTCTCTTTTACTAACTTTACTACTACAAAGACATAATGCATCCAAATTAAATTCTTGAAAATCAAAATCTTATGACCTTTAAAGGCTTGCACATTCCCTACACCCGGTCTCAGAATATCTTTTTCCTTTATTTTTTTTCTTTGACTACAATTGCACTGCAGGCGCAATCGGTCAATAGTATATATCCCATCCAAAACTTTTCACCCTCTGACTATAAGGCGGGCATTCAAAATATCGATTTTGCCCAAAACCGAAACATGGGCCTCTTTGTGGCCAACAACCTGTGTGTTCTGTCTTTCAATGGCAGAGAATGGGATCGATACAATCTAAATAACGGCAAAAAGAACAGGTCCCTGGCTTTTGACACCAACAGCAACCGGCTCTACGTTGGCGCACAGGGGGCCTTTGGGTACTTCGGAGCGCACTGGGAATACGTCCCGCTATCTGAATCTGTTCCTGAATCGAATCGAAATTTCGATGAGGTTTGGGATGTTTTTCTGGCCGGTCAAAACGTATACTTCTGCACCTTCCAGGGTATTTATGTATACGATGGTCAATCGATCGAGCTAATCAATCACGAAGATGGGCTGGAGCGCTGCTTTATGGTAAACGGCAAAGTTTTTGCACAAACTCAGAAAGGAGTCTTATTCGAAATCAATGGGCTGGAACTATCCCCTGTTTTTGGTTTACGCCCTTTGCGCGGTGTACTCGCCGGTATGGTTGCGCGCAATCAAGGCCAACTTTTATTCTATAATTCCGGGCAGATAGAATACCGTACGCCCATTGAAACAGCAGCATCTTATCCAGCGCTGTCACGTGCATTGCAGGGTACGTATGTTAACCATGTGCTCGAACTTTCCGACCGGCGGCTCGCCATTTCTACCCAAACCAGCGGTCTGTTTCTATTCACTCCTCAGACAAATTCCCTGGAGCAAATTACCGTAAATGCAGGCTTGGCTACGAATGCCTGTCTGCGGAGTTTCCAGGATTACCGGGGGAATCTGTGGGTGGGCATGCAGAATGGGATTGCCCTTATTCACATCAATTCTCCCATGCGGTTAATCGGCAAAGCCATCGATTTGCAAGGCAGCGGCTACGAAGGTTTTGAAACCACGGAGGGCACCTATTTCACCACCTCAAGTGGTATATATTTTCTTGGTAAAACAGCTGAACGAAGTGTCTTTCTAAACGGCACAGAAGGCCCGGCTTACGGTATCGAAGAAATTGGCGGAAGGCTTTACGCCGGGCACCATCGGGGGCTATTCCTACTGGAAAAAGGCCAGGCCCGGCAAATCGCCAATACCGATGGTATCTGGAGCGTTAAACCCCTGCGTTCTCATCCCAATTATGCCATCGCCGGCACCTATTTTGGCTTGTACCTGTTCAAAATCAACGCGGATCAGGTTTTAGTCCCCCTCCACCCTATCGATGGATTTGATTTGTCCAGTCGCTTTTTTGAAGAAGACAGGAAGGGTCAAATCTGGGTCAGCCAATACTACAAAGGCCTATACTGCCTTTCCCTGTCCCCGGACCTTAAATCGGCCGTGTCAGAAGCTATTGCTCTCGACTCCCTGCAATTAGCTGATGAGCAAATTGTCCTCACCCGTGTGGAAGAACAGTTATATATGGCTACCTCAATCGGACTATACCGGTTAAGCCCTGAAGAGAAGACGATTACCAAGGCCGACTTATTCAACGAAGGTGCACAGGCACAGCCGGTGTACTTAGTAGCGCAGGACAAAAAGAACAACGTCCACCTTTTGTGTGAAAATGATGTGGGGTTTTATGACAAGATCAGCAAGGGCAATTACCAATACCAGTCTTCTTCGCTTTACCAGCTAAGGTACCACCTCAATAATGATTTACTTCATGCTTCTATTAATATTGATCAGGGTGTTTTATTCTCAGCCAATGAGGGGTTTGTACACTATATGCCTGAGTTGGAGGACCAGCCCGATATAGAACAGCCGGTAGTCACCAGGCAAGTTTTCAGTGTTTCAAAAGATAAAGCATTATACACCCTCAACCCCTTCGATCCGGGGTCGGATGCTGCCGCTGAGATTGAAGTCGGACCGGGCACCAAAGTCATCAAATTCAAGATCGAAGCTTTCCAGTTTTCCAACCTTAACGACACTAAATTCCGGTACTTTCTAAAAGGGTTTGATGAACGTTACAGCCCCTGGACCCATACTACCAGTAAAGAGTACACCAACCTGAAAGCGGGCACTTATGAGTTTGTAGCGCAAGTCCGAGGCTACCTTGGCAAAACAGTCAGCAGCGCCCCCGTCCGGATAACCGTAACCCCGCCTTTTTTCAAAACTACGTTAGCCAAAGCACTATACCTGCTACTGGGTATTTCTGCACTATTTACCCTTTTCAGGGTACAACAAAAGCGATTTCAGCGCGAGGCCTTAGAATTGGAGCAAAAGCAGCAGCTCGAGCTCGAAAAAGAGCAGCAGAAGCTGGGTCGGATCGAGGAAGAGAAGCAAAAGGAACTTGCCAGGCTGCAAAGTGAGAAAGTGCAGAGCGAATTGCAACACGTCAATAATGTGCTGGCGGCTTCGACTATGAACCTCGTTGTCAAAAATGAATTTATCGACTCGATCAAGCAGGAGCTTAAGGAACTAAAGAAAAACGGAAAATGGGCAGAGGCCAAACAAGCACTGGAGCGGATTGTCAAAGAAATTGATATCAACCTCAAGCTGCAGGAAGACTGGGAGCAGTTTGAATACCACTTCGACAAGGTCCACGGCGACTTTCTTACCCGCTTGCAGCAGGCTTACCCAGACTTATCTCCGAACGAGCAAAAGCTGTGCACCCTGCTGCGCCTCAAACTCAACACCAAAGAGATTGCCAATTTGCTTAGTATTTCCCAGCGGGGCGTGGAAGTGGCCCGTTACCGGCTGCGCAAAAAACTGGACTTGGAGAAAAGACAAAATTTGTCGAAGTTTATTTTGGAGTATTAAGAGTATAGTCTGCTAAGACTATGTTTGGAGCATAAAAAAGGGCAAACCAAAAGTCGAAAAAATTGCCTCGTGTACGTGTGTATAACGAATTGCACAAAGTTCCGCCCTTTCAGGGCTTAAAACCAACTGCCATTTAATTCCTGGGGTGTTGCCCCAGTCAATTGTCTATCACTCCTTCGGAGTTTGACTAGCATTTGGCCCTTTGACTGTGCAATTTATTATGCACACTCGTGTACCATAACAGCAGAGTATTGCTTTGAAGTCGCTAGCTTTGCAGGGTATACGGGTGGCAGCCTGCCGCTCTCATAAATCACTTTTTCTTAAAAAACTACTCTTGTGAAGACACTTAAAACCCTGGCCTTCGGGTTGTTTTTAACCACCGTTTACTTTGCCTGCTCACCCAGCGCAGCACTCCTTTCCAGCTCTGAGACTTTAACGGAAAAACTGAGTACGATTGCATCTAATTGGGGGGATTTGAATTCATACGACCCCCATTCCAGCTGCTTCTCCTACGTACCCGAGGTAGGGGTACGGGTAAGGTACCTGCGGGCCCGGCCGGAATTGGGCTTGTTTGTCGTTGAGAGCATGGTCGGCAAGAAAGCATTTTTAGAAGGCCCTCATGTCCAGGGTATCGACTGTTCCAGCGAAGCGTCCTTCGGCTACTACAACCCCGCCTTTATTCAGCGCCTGCACGATATGGCAGAACTGGCATTCAGCAATCCTCGTTTTGTGAGCCGCTTTGAGTCGTTCTACGATGCGGAACTGAAAAACTACCTGCGCACGTATTACCTGTCCTACGAAACGGGAACCAGCAGCAAGGCGATACAAAGCCAGTACCTCCAATTGCTCAATGACACCAATGCAGGTGCAGACGCTGGTGACTTCCTGCAAGAGGCATTTCGGAATCACGCCGATACCATGGAGCCAAAGGGCTACGATTGGTACGAAGCCAATACCTGTGCCGGATTCTGGGCCAGGCGGTCTATTGATGGTACTGCGGATGAATTTTACGCGCTGCTGAAGTCAGCGATGGAGGTGTTTGATCCGGGGTTTGTTAAGTCGTCATAAACGAGGGGAGCAACAAAACACTGGAATACCACTACCCTTTTCACTGAACGGTTTCTACGCTCTGCGTGGGCAATAAGGTAAAAGATACCTGTTCGCTGAAGCTGTGTTGGTATACAGAAAACTATACCAACATCCGTTCAATGCGTTACCTGGTCGAGTGGAAAAAAGGGGCTTAATTAAAAATCTTATTGTAGCTGGAGACCGTATCAAAGAAGTAAACGACCTTCATGGTTATGGTATTCCGCTGGCCTTCTTCAAGCACAGACCTTACATTATTGAAGTAGGACAACTCAATATCCTGTTCGTCCCGCTGCAGGTCATTCTTATATACAATATTCAGGAAGCTACCCGGACCGAACTGCCAGGCAAAGATCAGGTCTGTATTGAAAGCATTAAAGTTGAAGTCAGCATTTCCTGAAAAGGAATCATCCCGGATGATATAGCCTTCGGGGTCGAGTCCACCGTAGTAGTCATAGAGGCCATAAGACCAGTAATGCCTTACCCTCAGGGTCAATGACAGGTTGTTTTTGAACAGGTATTTCCCTTGTAAAATATTGACCAGCGTCCTGACATCTCTGACACCGTACATCGGCTCGCTATCAAAGTATCCTGCAAAACCCGCTCCATCCAGGAATATCGAGTAGTTTGTGGAAGGCGTCAGGGTCAGCTTATCATTCAGGCGTATGATGGGAGAAAGGTTGACCTCAAAATAATTATTGACGACATAATCGGTAAAGTACCCTTCTCCGTATCCAATACTGGCATCTAAGGCAAATCGCTTTCTGTAGTCCGAGGATATCCCTATACCGTTGTAGTAGAATTCCGGGATAATAAAAGGCTGCCCAGCCACTCTGGATTCAAAGAGGTCAATCCCGTCTCCAATTTGCGAACTCATATTGATAATGATGGCATTGAAGCTTGGAAAGACAAAGGAGAAACGGCCACTGTATCTTCTTTTCAGGATATCGCCCGTCGTATAGTCCTGGTCAAGGCTAAACGTAAACCGATTGGAGTTTCTGTTTAGTATCCAAAAGGGATTGTATTTATTGTATTGCAGGCTGAGGGCATGTGTCCTAATATTTGTCGCAAAATTCACGCCCAAATCATTGGGGTTATAGTTTGGCGACTTGCTTTCGCTGGATAAGGAGTACTTAAAATTACCTTTGATTTTGGCAATATTGATAGCGTAACTTATGCCATCCTCAGGATTGGCTGAGAATAAATTCTCCAGCAAACTGGTATCGCGTTGGGTAATATTGATATTTCCTGAAACAGCATAAGCGGAGTTCCTGGAGATCAGATTAAATCCGGCAGCGGAGACATTCGCGTCTGTGAAATCTCCGGCTCTCGTCGTGTTGAGGTTGATAAAATAGACAGAGCTGTTGTTGCGCAGATTTTGGTCCAGTGAGACAATGCTGTAATTGACCAGAGGGTTGGTTTCCACCACTCTGGTTGTTTCTGTTTCGGTATTCTGAATAAGAGCGTTGGTCGGCGCTGTTATGGCATTCATGACTCCTATCCCTAACCCGTTCTGGTTTCTACCGGAAATTTTGGCCACGTTGACCAGTTGGGCAGTCGCAGGGTTCTCCAGGCCCACTTCCATAGTGTCCAGATTAGAAAAGGCCTGACCATACCGGCTCGGCACGCCTCCAATCCGCCGGGAGTAAAACAAATCGCCCAGGTTGAACAATTCCACGCCTTCCTGGAAAAAGGGGCGCTGCTCTTCGAATACGACTTCAAATGCCCCCAGGTTTTTGATGATATTATCAGAGCGTACCTGGGAAAAGTCCGGCAGCAGGGTCATGTCCAGTGTGAAGCTTTCGTTTAATCCCAGTTTGAGGTCGGCTCCGGCCCCATACCCTATCGTGCGCACTCCCCCGCTGAATTCTGCAAATGAAGAGACGTAGGGCGACAAGGAAAGGCGAAGCGGGTCTTTGATATCATCCAGTCCCTTTAAGAGCCCCCAGTAATTGAGCTCCGTTTCCACCTCCTTAGGCACTAATGCCCACTGCAAGACCGTTCGGCTACGCCGGATTTCCCGTTCAAAATTGACGCGCCAGACCTGCTCCTCTGCTTTTGGAAAACGAATGGAATAGTACGGTATTTCGATCTCTACAATCCAACCGTCCTCCACGACCTGAACAGCACTTTCCCAAACAGCATTAAAGGAGCGATCCGAAATCCGGGAATCCGATTGCACGCCTGATGCAGATACAGAAAAGGTAAATGCATCAATCTTTTTATTGTAAGTGTCGAAAGAAACCGTAAATAAATCCGCATTCAGTCTATCATCCCTTTCGCCGAGCTGGGTAAGGATACTATCGGGATACGCATCATAACAATACCCCAGAATATAGATGTTATTGTCATCGTACAAAATCCTAACCTCCGTAGGATACCTGGGAGGCTTGCCTTCTGTGGGGTTGAGCTCCAGAAAATGGGTAGCCACCTCCGCATGGCTCCATTGCCGCTCGGTATCCTTCCCATCAATTGTAATCTTTTCATACGTCCGGGACGCTGTGAGTACCTTCTCCTGCCCCCAGGAATAAAAGGAGATTAGTAATAAAAATGATATGTATAGGGCTCTGCGCAGCTTATCCAGGTTGAAACAATAGAAAAGAGGTTTTTTAAATGCCCGCAAATATAATTGAATATTTGTTAGCGCTGTATCCGCTTGTGCGTGTGCACGACTGGTGCTGGTTGGGAGAAAAAAGGCTAGGCTATTTACTGAGGAGCAAGGTGTGGGCTAGGCTTACGGGGCGGAATACAAAGCTTTCGAAGGCTCCGGCATCCTCTGGCTTTTCCTGAGGTCGTATGTGCTTGATTGAGGTGATTGTGAAGGGGCGGATGGCGGTGAATGCTCTTGCTTGCCTTTCTTTTGTCCGTCGGAGACGGGCAGGTATTTGCATGCAGTCTGGAGACTGCATACATCGTTTGCTTTTTTGAATGAATTTATAGGCTTAAGACATAGGAAAGAATTAATCACTTCGCCAAAAACTCAAGAACGCATTTCTCCACCTTTTCATCTGCTCCCAGCCGCCTACCATGAACCAACTCATAGAAAAAAAAACCAACCCTAGTAAAAAAATAAACTCCCAAAAATCATTATCACCAGTATGTTTTAAAACTCCACCTAATCCTCCAGTCAACAAAATCATTGTTACAACAGCTATTGCCACGTTAAACAAATAGAGCAAAAACAGATATTTGACTTCAAACGAAATTTTAAATAACTTCATCCAAAGGGGAACTATTAAGAATGAGTATAACCAAGATAAGAGGTAAATACCTGGGATATAAACTAATACCCAATAAAAAATATGATAATACAGCCACCCTGCCTCATTCCAAAGTAATGACACCAAACTAAGTAATAATACTAAGTTTGGAACAAGTATTGCACCAAAGAAAATACGATGGGCTTGACGCTCAATTAGTCGCAACAGCATGAAACATTATTTATAGGATGGTCTTGAAGTAGAAGCTGGTAAACCTCACCCTGATGTCCAAAGTGTTCTTTAGTTAAAAAGGTTATCAGCTGAAGTGCACCTCCAAACTACACTTACATCTGGCGGGCCACCTGGGATAGCGCCCTGCTTCTCCTGCAGAAGAGGAGTAATCCCTTATGTGCGCTCCGCTTACCTTGAAATGCATTCACCTGACTACCCAGTGGATATCTGGTATCTATGAAAATCCAGTAGGGCAAAAACCACTGGTTTTGCCCTACTGGAAGATCTTTAACTCAGCGTAGCTTTATGCAGAAACCACTCGTACGTATTACTTCACCACTTGAATGATCCGCGACATCTGTTTGCCACCGATTTGTAATTGTACAATATACGATCCTGCCGGCAGGGTTTGCACATCCAGGGTTTCGGTAAACCGACCTTGTACATTATTGAGGACCAGGCTTTGGAGGAAGACGCCCCTGAAGTCGAGCAAATTCAAGACCAGATCTTCTTTTTGGTCTAAAGTGACATTGACCGACGTATGGCTGCGTGCAGGATTCGGGAATACTTCGAAGTCAACGCCTTCGATTGCATGCTGCTCATCGAGATTGGTAACTATACAGTTTAGCCCCCCTTGTGATTCACACCACCTTGCTTCAAATTCCTGTAAGTAGACGTTGGCTACATTACCATCATGAACAATTAAGGTGTTTTCATCATTTCTGGTTTCTGCTGAAGCCGACCAATTGTGGGAACCCAGTACAACCTGAGGGTCAGAATCCACATCAGTAGCATCGATAATACAGTGCTTATGGTGCGTTTGTACTGTCGTATTATCTTCTATTACATTGACCCCTCCATTGACTAGATATTCAAATTCGGAACCCTGACTGTTGATCTGATCGATAATTCCACGCACCTGAACACCGCTATTGTACTCGTTGAGGACGGCAGTTCCCAGTTCGTTATTTGTGAATACTAACAACTCAAACTGAAGGTCGGTATCTGCACTTTCAACGGCATTAGCAATACCGATAGTTGTATTGTCTGAAGGAGAGAAGTATAATTCGATGAGGATGTCATTCACTAAAAAGTTGCGCGGCGTGTTCTTGGTTTTATCCGCTCCAAATAACACACTGAAAATACCAGGTTCGGGCCCGGTCGTGCCCCACATTTCTTCAAACTCTACCGTGTAAGCCTTCGCCAATGCTTTATCCTGAATAAAGACCGTACTATTATAATCAGTGGCTATATTGTTGTCTGTCAGGTTAGTAGAACCCGTCATTACCCAGGAGTTATCGTTGTCATCCGCATCGAATACAATGAACTTATTGTGCATCAATCCATCTGAATTTCCTCTTAGTACCGTAAACGGAGGAGTAGGGTCCTGCAGTGCCAGGTTGGCAGTGCTGTTATCTGCAATATATCTTACGACAACACCTCTCGCATGGGCCTCCACTAAAGCGGCAACAATAGTCTCTCTGTTGATATTATAAACCGAGCAATCAATAGAAACCTGAGCAGCATTGATCCGGTTAATAATTTCCGCTTCAATGACCGCACCTGATGTTCCGGTTGGGTAACTACCCGTTGAAAAGCTTGCATTCACACCCGCATTAAAGTAGATCTTCATCGCACCAGAAGAAGTAGAGGCCGTGCTGTATATTTCCTGCATAGACGTCACCGTGGTGGTTCCATTGTCAGAAGATACTTCAACGTAGTAGAAGGTGGCTGGCTCCAGGCCTGTAAGGTCCACACTATGGCTGGTCGTGAGATCGGAGGTCCCGGCTACCTGGTCCAGGTTGTCTGGCGTGGTGCCATATCGCACCGTTGAGCTGGCCGCTGCATTGGTTGCCCAGCTCACCGTAAAACCATCGGTGGAGAGGTTAGTTTGGGTGGGCGGAGCGGTCAAAAAGAAATCATCAGCGATTTCTAAATCGTTAGCATCTCTGGGCAATAGTTGGTAGATGGAATTGAACTGGGAAGAGATACCGGTAAGATTGACGGCAGCTAAAGGAATGGTCGTACCAATTAAGCTGTGCCCCGAACGAACATAAATCTCTGAGGTTGCTCCATTAGCCGTAAATTCATAGTTGCCAACGGAAAACAGGCTGCCTCCAGCTGTAAAGTTAACCCCATCGACCTGAATAAGCTGGGCCTCTGTGGCTTCACTAATACCATCTGGCGTAACCGCTAATGGATCTGGCAATGGGTTGCCCGAAGAGATCACATTGTACGACAGTACAGGGTCTATTTCCAGCAGCCCATTGTAATCTTTAAGGGTACCTGTTACCTCGACCAGGTCGCCTCTTTGCACGGAATCGGGGAAGTCATCTACGGAGCCCGCTCCCGGGTATACCGCTATTGCTCCTGTTTCGTCCTGCATATACCTGATAATACCTAAGCCACTTCCATTGGTAGCAACACCCTGTACGGTAACGGTCGTACCTAAAGGCATAGTTCTTACCTCTGCAATATCATCCTGGGCATAAGCCACAGTGAAGCTGAAACAAACTAGAAAACAAAGTAAGGTTCTAAACATTATTTAATTTTTTCGGTGAAGTTTATTAGAGTTTATTAATGTAGGTTTTGTGTGGGTCCTGGATTAGGATTTTTTTCCAGATTAAAAAACGCCCGGAATCTCGTAGCCTGAGCTACGAAGGTGAGGACCTGCCTGCGTGTCGAACACTTCGGTCTCCGGTGGCCAGAGCCCACAGGCGACGAGACACAGGCAGGCGTGATGCAGAGCTGGTGAAAAAGGCAATTCAGGGACATACAAAATTTGCTTTAATAAACTCTATCAAAAACTAGCCTGCAACGAGAAGCTCCAGCGGCGTCCCTGTCCGTAGAAAACGGATGCCGATTTTGCATCAAAATCAGTAAAGCTAGGGGAGTTGAAATCGTCGTTATCTCTGGCATCGGTCAAATACACTGCGTCAAAAACATTTAGCATATTGAACCGGGCATTCAGGTCCACTTTATTCCATTTGAAATAGTAGCCGGAATGAAATGAAGATAAAGCGTAGGAGGGCATTTGCCATGATTCCCTTCCCCCATTATCGCCCTGAAGGTTTTCGGGTTGAAAATCCGCATAGTTATTGTCAAAGAAGGTCGACTTAAATGTCACATAAAAATCTCTGACGGGCTCATACCGTACCTGGCCACCTATCTGTAATTGAGCCGCATCACCAACGTGTACGCCTGTGGCATCAAACTCATAACTGTAAGGAACGCCATTAGGTAATACGCCTTCGACGGTTTCTCCCGACTGCCAGGTCCAGTCCCCAATAGAAACCAGGCCCTCAATGGATAAATTTGATCGGGGCTTGAACACAAAATCAATTTCAATGCCTTTATGTAAGGCATCAATACCAGGAATATTAACGGGTATCCGATCAGACTCGGGGTCGCTTTCGTCTTCAGCTATGGTGGGCAACCGATCCAGCGGTTTATTACCCCAAATGGTGTAATAAGCATTAAAATTGGCTGAGAAGCGCCTGCTTTTATAGCTATACCCGAGCTCAACGGCCCGAATATCTTCGTTTTCATAATTATTCGCTACTTGCGCATCCGTAGCGGGGGCCCAGAAATTGGTAATAATTACGTTTTGGTAGGGTTGGGCTTTATTCAAAACCCCGGTATTGAAAAACACGCTGTGTTGTCGGTTGAATTTATAGGTAGCCCCTAATTTTGCGGTAAGGGTCTGTACATCGACAAATGGGAGTTCGAATTGGGAGAGATTATCAACAAAGCCATATTCGGCATTCGCTACCGACAAATTCAGGAAGGAAGCCCAGCGGTTTTCTTTGTATTCGAATAGCCCGAACGCACCGAGCGACCGTACCTTGCCCGTATAATCATATTCATACTTATCGCCCACCTGAAGAACGGGGCTGTTGGGCGAAACCTGCCCGCCCTGCCAGCCGGTGCCGCCCAGCAGGTCAAAGACCTCCCGGAAGTGATCGCCATCATAAGACCGGCCATCGAACCCGCCCGAAAGGGTCATGTTTTTATTGATATTATAGCGCAGCGTCGATAGGAGGCCGTACCAGAAGTGATTGTTACGGTTCGATCTAAGAATAGTATTTGATATGCCATCAGGGTTGAAAACAGTAGGCTGGTTATTCAGAATAGTTTGATCTATATCTCTCTGGCCATCTTCTGTAAACGTTATGGATGCACCATCGGGAGCGACACCGCCGCCATCACCGATAGACAGATAAGCGACGTTTGACCAAAACAATCTTTCATTAGCTTGCCAACTGTGGCGCAGGCTGATTTGAGGCTTATGGTAGTAGTTTTGCCGGGTATTCAACACCTCCCCATCCCGGTAGCCCCAGGTGTCATTGTACCGGCGGCCCCGGTCTTTTTGCTCCAGTTCTTCAATAACAGATGATGGAACGCCCAGGCTCAAAGCATAATCGCTATCTACCTGGCCAATTTCTGCCGAAAACGGCCTTTGCCCGTGTTTTTGAGGCGCACCAAAACCGGTAAGGCTCAATAAATGATCGCCCAGTTGTTTGTCAATCCTGGCATAATAGAAATACGCCTGAGTGAAGTTGCCGTCTACCCAGCCATCACCTTCCTTGTAAGAGCCGGCCAGTGATATTCCCCAGCCATTTTTAAGCCTTCCGCTCGTCAGGCCCATGGTTGTTCTGAGGAAGCCATTATTACCCACTTCCTGCCTGATTTTAAGGCTTTTCTCAGCATCAATACCCTTGGTAAGTATATTAATGGTACCCCCTACGGAGGGGATTGATATCTTCGATGCTCCCAGACCTCTTTGCACTTGCATGGTTTGCGTGACTAAGTCTAAGCCAAACCAGTTTGACCAGTAGACTTCCCCGTTTTCCATATCATTAACGGGTATGCCATTGAGCATAACCGCTACATATTTTTGGTCAAACCCCCGGATGGAAATCCTTGCATCTCCATCACCACCACCGGCTTCTGTAGCATACACACCAGGCGTAGAGTTCAGAATCATGGGAATATCCTGAGCACCTAGCTCTTCCCGAATCTTTACACTGGGAATATTAGAAAAAGCAACGGGGGTTTCTCTTTCGATAGCGATATCAGCTGTCACGACGACTTCATCCAGTATGGAATTATTCCCCATGGCCACATTTAGTGTTTCGTCGCCTTGTAGGGATACACTACGCTCTTGGGTGGCATACCCCACATAAGAAAACTGAACAACGTACCCGCCATTTTCCAAGTCTAAAGAATACTTACCGTCAAAATCTGTAACCGTACCGGTTTTCCCAATGGTAACCGTGGCACCAATCAGCGCTTCACCAGAAGCTTCATCGGTAACGACTCCTGATAAAGTACTTTTTTGCCCCAATAATACGGAACTCAACAAGCTCAACCATAGACTCCAAATTATGGTTTTATACATCTGTTTAAAGTTTTTGATGCGGCTGCAGAAATAGGCAACCGATTCGCTTTTACCTGACTATGCGGCTACCATGAACTTCCCCGACTGCATAATTTTGCTTAAGCAGCTTGCAATTATGCAAAATCATGCCCGCTTCATTAGCTTTATTGATATTAAGTAATGGTTAAGGATTAAAACAGGAAGAGGAAATCAGCGGGAAGAGCAGATAAAGAGGTTCGTGCTAAAAGCTAAAAAATAGCGGGTAGAGCAATTGTAACACCCTACCCGCTAGATGCTACTGCACCGTTAATTTCTGCGTAGAGATCATATTATCCGCAAAATGCACCTGAACAATATAAACCCCTCTAGCAATTGACCCCAAGTTTAGGTTTGCCTTGGTTTGTGCGAGATCGTAGTTCTGGGATAAGACGGTTTGCCCCATTAGGTTTACAATTTCTACCCGGTCAATGCGCTCATCAGCCTGGATGTTAAGAGACCCGATGTTATTCGGGTTGGGATACACCTTAAAGTCGATAACATTGATGACTGAAGTCCCCACTACTGCTCCCGTTGAACAACTGTATTGAACAGATTCCTGATCCGAATGACATGCGCTGCTGTGAATGCCCAGGTAACTGAAATCATTTTTACCCTCAATAGCCCACTCTTCCCCTACAAAAGAACCGCCCAGGGAAGCAATGACCTCAGACAAGGTGTTTCTACCAGACATTACACTATGCTCTCGAACCAGCGTCTTGTCCTTCGTGATCCAACCTCCATCTTCCGTGACCCAAGCGTCTTGGGGCATATCCCAGTTTTCCGGGTTTTCTCCAATAACACCGATAACGTCTAAAATATTTGACGCATCATTTAATACTTCTGTTCCCGTTAACAGTACCACTGCATCATTGCCATTAAAATACATGGCATTGTTGGTGTTGTATTCCGGGCAAAGGAAAGCATGCGCTTTGCACTGAAGGTCGTATTCTTCATTGTATTCATCCCCAAAGAGGGCATTCCCTTCCTGGTACTGTGGCCCCATCAGCACTTCTCCGGTTAAGGAATCAATTAAGGCTTCACCGGTGACAATATCATAAAGGGTATCAACAACATTATATCCATTCCAGGCTGGCTTGTCAAATTGAGTATCCCAGTCCATGGTGTCCGTCAAATCGACGACAATTACAAAAACGTCGCCTGCTTCCAACGTTTCATCAGGCAGTTGAATTACTTTATCCGATCCGGCAGTCGTACTCCCGTTGGAGAAGCGAGCAATCGAATAGTCAGAAAGGTTGACAGCCGCATCCGTTGGGTTATAAATTTCCAGGGCTTTATTATTGGCATATCCTTCCACGTATTCTGAGAAGAAAAGGTCATCACACTGTGCATTTGCAACCACAGCGAGTAGCATAAGGCAAAAGAAAGGTAGAAGCTTTTTCATGTAACCGGTGTTTAAAAATTTAAGAAACCGTTTATAAAATAGGAGCACTGTTTGAAGTAATAGCCTGTTTAGACTTTAACATCTCCGTCATGGCCCTATCAAAACATCGCGACAAAGGTAGTGATTTCTGATTGCAAAAATCTAATGTCCGGGGCTCATTTATAAATGGAAAGATGGAACGTTTTCTGCTTTATGGAGGATGATTACACCAAATGAGGAAGTTTTAAAAAGGCCTAAAGATTCTACCTGTCCATAAACGGTAGACAGCTCATGGCGGCTGTAGTTGCAGCTCAATTGCCTAATGGCATCCAGCGCACCGCTGTTATAGCGCTTCCCATTGTAAGGTGAAAACAAAAACAGCCCTGCAAGTGCAGAGCTGCTTTTTCGTACCCGGAGCGGGGCTTGAACCCGCACGGCCGCAATGGCCACAGGATTTTAAGTCCTGCGTGTCTACCAATTCCACCATCCGGGCAGATTGGGTACGTTGTTTGAAAAAACGGCAATTCAGTTCTACTCCATTGAGCAAAACTTAAAAAAGCATTCGCAAGATAACCAAAACGGTAGTTACTTGCAATAAAAAAGGTCCTCTGCGCACAGAAGACCTTTGAGCGGATGACAAGATTCGAACCTGCGACCTCAACCTTGGCAAGGTTGCGCTCTACCAGCTGAGCTACATCCGCTTGTACACTCTGTAATATCAGAGTTGCGTTTTTTATTTCAATATTCCCGGTACAACTTTTTGCTCCGTATTGGAGCGGATGACCTGCCTCCACTTAAAGCTTCGGCAGACAGGGCAAAATTCGAACCTGAGACCTCAACCTTGGTCCCGGTAACACCGGGACGCTCTACCCCCGGTCTTCACCGGGAAGCTACATCCGCTTGTACACTCTGTAATATCAGAGTTGCGTTTTTTATTTCAATATTCCCGGTACAACTTTTTGCTCCGTATTGGAGCGGATGACCTGCCTTCACTTAAAGCTTCGGCAGACAGGGCAAGATTCGAACCTGCGGCCTCAACCTTGGTCCCGGTAACACCGGGACGCTCTACTCCCGGTCTTAACCGGGAAGCTACATCCAATTAATATTTCAAATATCCAGAGCACGTATTGCCCCATGAAAATGGAGCGGATGACAAGATTCGAACCTGCGACCTCAACCTTGGCAAGGTTGCGCTCTACCAGCTGAGCTACATCCGCTTATTAAAATTTCAACACCCTTTTTTCAAAGAGCGATGCAAATATACTTTAATCTCAAAGACAAAAGCAAGCCTTTACCCGTACTTTTTTTAGTAGAAGTCACAAGTAGCTGATCTACAGATTAAAAAAATCAGGCATTCCCGATAGCAGCAAACCTGAAGGGGCCTTAGGTGGGCAGCCCTAAATGCCATTTTGAAGCCACAAGCGCCGCTGCGCCTTGCCCATTTTGTCTGAATGAAGGCGTGGACTACCCTTTCCACCTCCTTCAACGCAACCCTGCCAGGCAATTATACGCTCCTGGCAGCCTGTCTTTGGTTTTCAAACGGGTATGAATTATGGGCAAACGTGTTATGTATCAGCTGTGGCAACAGGTGGGACTGCAGATGGCTTACCAGACTACAACAGCCCTTGCCTTTCGGTGTCTATTGGTACGCCAACAGCCGCTGGAATTGGAGGTAAGCCTGGGCGAGGATATTGCCTTCCAAACCGGTGCCACCATCATCTGGGAGACCCGCTTCCCTAAGGGTCCAGCGAAGAATAACTTTCCCATTTGATACGGCTATTTTCACCCCAGCCTTCGTTGCTCACACCGCCTGCCTTAGTACCTAAGTACGGCTGGCAGTGTCACTTACGTAGCTAGGCTATGCTCGTTCTTCGCGCCTTGTCTGGTGCAAAAATAGCTCGCCTGAAATGAGGACCTTATTTTCCGCTGAACCCTAAGGAATGCCCGGACTGCCTGGATCAGGTGGTGACCCCACTTGTCACTACCGCCTACTCGGTGATGGTGGAGAATATCAACGGTTGTACCGCTGGGGCGAAACGGTCTTTGAGGCTTACAACTTCCAGGTCAATGACGATCAATTTGGCTGGGATGGTACATTCCGGGGCGAGCTGATGAACAACAGCGTTTTCGTTTACTACGTTGTTGTGACGTTTAAGAATGGAACGACTGCGGAGTTCAAGGGTGATGTGACGCTAATGCGATAGGTGAAATACAGCCTTACCCAGAATGTAAAACGCCCGGCAGAGACGATCTCTGCCGGGCGTTACTTTATCGGTCAAAGCCTGATTTCTAGCAGATCAATTCTTTTTCTTCCAAAATAGTCAGCACGGTCTCATCCATCAGGATTTGAGCCAGGCTGTCGACTTTGGCCAGTTCGTATTTGTAGAAGAACTTAAGGGTATGCACCTTACTTTCGTAAAAAGCTGCAGTGTAAGTGCTGTCCCCGGTGACCAGCGCCTGCTTTGCAGCGGTAGCCATTTTCAACCATTGCCAGCCGACCACCACCGTACTCATCATCTGCATAAAAAGAGTGGCATCGGAAAGATAGCGCTCGTACTGCCCTTTCATAGCGTAAGGCATAAGCTGACCTAACACCTTCTGAACAAGCTGCAGTTTCTGCCCAAGCATACCCGCATAGGGCTTCAGTTCGTCGTAGGTCTGCGCTGCTTCCATGTCTTTCTTCACCTCGGCCGACAGGTACTCAAGCGCCTTGCCCTTTTGCATAGTGACCTTGCGGCCCAGCAGGTCCTGAGACTGAATACCAGTAGTCCCTTCGTAAATAGACATAATCCGGATATCCCGCAGGTACTGCTGCAAAACAAAATCGGTACAGAAACCATAGCCGCCCAATACCTGTAAGCCATTATCTACGGCTTCCCGGCACTTTTCAGATGGATAAGTTTTCGCGATAGGGGTAAGCAGCTCCAGCAGCAGGTAGTATTTCTCGTGGTCCTCCCCTTCCGTCACTACCTCCAGGTCATGATAGAGCGCAGTCTGATTGACCAGGCTCAGCGCCCCTTCGTAGATCGCCTTTTGCAGTAATAGCATACGGCGTACATCCGGGTGGTTGATAATCAGCGTTTGCTCTTCTGAGACATCCTTGGAACCGTCGTTTTTCAAGCGGCGGCCCTGTGGGCGCTCCTGCGCGTATTGCAGGGAAGCATGGTAAGCCGCGGCGGCGATTGATACGGCACCACGCCCTACGGCAATCCGGGCTTCATTCATCATCTGGAACATATACTTCAGCCCTTTGTGGGGCTCGCCTACGATCCACCCTTTAGCTCCTTCGTTTTCACCAAAGGCCAGATGCGTGGTACAATAGCCTTTTTGCCCCATTTTCTGATAATCGCCAGCCGTCACTACATCGTTGGGGACGAGCCGGCCGTCCTCCGGGCGCTTTTTAGGCACTACAAACAGAGAAATGCCTTTGGTGCCTGCCGGTGCACCCTCAATACGCGCCAAGACCAGGTGAACAAAGTTCTCATTATGCTCATGGTCGCCACCGGAAATGAAAATCTTCTGTCCTTTGATCAGATAAGTACCATCTTCCTGTGGGTAAGCGGTCGTGGTGATATCAGAAAGCGAACTGCCGGCCTGTGGCTCCGTCAGGCACATCGTACCTCCCCATTGCCCGCCCAGCATATTCGGCACAAAAGTCTCGTTGAGCCATTCGCTGCCAAACGCGATGACCAGGTGGGCAGCACCAGATGTAAGCCCCAGATAGCCCGGCACATGATTATTAGCAGCCTCCATGATATAATAGGCGGCGTGAAAAGCCATGCCCGGAAGCTGCAAACCACCAGCCTCCAAATCGTAAGAAGAGCCAATTACGCCTAACTCCCCTCCTTTCTTCATTGCTTCCCCCACCTTGGGGTGCACCATGACCTTACCGTCCTTGAAGTGCGCCGGTGTCTCATCCATCTCCCGAAAGGAAGGGTATAAATCCTGATCTGAAAAATCCTTAACGGAGTCCAGGAAGATATCAACAGCATCTTTATCGTACTCTGCAAACCGCGCATACTGAAAGAGCTGCGGCATATCGTGTACCTGATACAGCTGAAAACGCAGGGTATCCATGTTGACGTACTCGGCCATTAGTCTTGCTATTTTAATAGTAATTGATGATTTCCGGCATAATATCGGGAGAATCTCGCGGACACGCAATATTATTTAGCGAAAATTCGCTAATGCTTTCGATTTCCTTACTACTATTCTTAGCAGACTGTATTAGAGTTCATTAATGTAGGTTTTGCATCAGGACTTACACCCGCTCCAGCGCCCCTACCATATACCGCCAAAACTTCTGTACTGAAGAAATGCTTACCTGCTCATCCGGAGAGTGGGCATGACGAATAGTAGGCCCAAAGGAGATCATATCCAGCTCCGGCAGGTGCCGGCTCAGAATACCACATTCCAGCCCGGCATGGCAGGCGGAGACTTTGGGCGCTTCATTAAATAAGTCTTTGTATAACCCTTCCATAGTGCGCATGATCCTAGAGTCGGCATTCGGTGCCCAGCCGGGATAATCGCCATCGTTGACTACGGTAGCGCCAACGGCTTCAAAGGCAGCACGCACGGCAAATGCCACATCGTGTTTACCGGACTCGATGGAACTGCGCTGCAGGCTTTGGGTAACGAAACTGCCGTCTTTTACAATAACCCGCGCCAGACTGCTGGAGGTTTCGACCAGGTTGGGGATATCGGGGCTCATACGCCACACCCCGTTAGGTACGGCGTAGAGGGCCGTAAGTATTTTCTCCTGGTCGGCCGGTTGCATCACCTTTTCCGGCAGGGCTACTTCCCTTTGTTCAATAGCCATGTCGGGCTCGATAGGCGCAAATTCGCGGCTGATTTCCTCCCGGCGGGCATCAAAAGCCTCCAGAAAGGCAGTCAGGTGCCCATTCGGTACAACCACTACCGCAACCGACTCTCTTGGAATGGCATTACGGAGGCTCCCGCCATCAACAGAGGCGATACGCAGGCCATAGGGCATACCTGTTTTGTGCAGCAGGCGATTCATTAACTTGTTGGCATTCGCCCGGCCTTTGTGTATCTCCATCCCGGAATGCCCCCCCTTTAAGCCCCGAACAGCAATTTCAAGGGCAGTGCTGTCTGACGGTGCCGGCACTTCAGCATAGTCCATTTGGGTATTGCTGTCAATGCCGCCCGCACAACCAATTGTCAGCTCGTCGTCTTCTTCGGAGTCCAGATTAAGCAAAAGCTCGCCCTCCAGTATACTGGCATCCAGTCCTTTGGCGCCGGTCATGCCCGTCTCTTCGTCAATCGTAAATAAAGCTTCAATGGCGGGGTGCTTAAGGTCGTTTGCCTCCAGAACCGCCATAATAGCAGCCACACCAATACCGTTATCGGCACCTAATGTTGTGCCTTCCGCCGTGACCCAGTCGCCCTCGACGGTGCTCCGGATACCTTCGGTATTAAAATCAAAGTCCGTACCGGCATTCTTTTGATGTACCATATCAAGGTGGGCTTGCAGAATGACCGTTGGCCGGTCTTCCATGCCTGAGGAGGCAGCCTTCTTGATAACCACATTGCCCAGCTTGTCTACCAGAGTAGGCAGTTTCAACGATTCACCAAAGGCGCGTATAAAGGCGATGACCCGGTCTTCTTTTTTGGAGGGGCGGGGCACAGCGTTGAGGGCTTCAAAGTTTTTCCAGATTGATTTTGGCTCGAGTCCGAGCGTAGGATTTTGACTCATATCTTTTGTATTCTGTAGTTTTAGAACCTGTACTTAATTACAACTGTATAAGCTGTACTGAATGTTCAGTGAATAGCGCTTATTAGAGTTTATTAATGTAGGTTTTGTATAGGTCATGGATTAGGATTTTTTGCCAGATTAAAGAACGCCCGGAACCTCGTAGCCTGAGCTACGAAGGTGAGGACCTGCCTGCGTGTCGAACACTTCGGCAGGCAGGCGTGATGCAGAGCTGGTGAAAAAG
>Ga0307933_1000287_pt1 | contig 48511 bp, 36 predicted proteins | sample OrgLakmetageno88_FD_201811 | JGI IMG/M metagenome (GOLD analysis project Ga0307933, IMG submission 201811) | Saline water microbial communities from Organic Lake, Antarctica - #88 | ecosystem: Environmental > Aquatic > Non-marine Saline and Alkaline > Saline | place: Antarctica: Organic Lake... | reverse complement strand
TATCGGTATCGGTATCGGTTGTTTCTATAGGTACTCTGCCTCTTGAGTTAGGTAAGGCAAAGGTAGTACGTCGATCTCCACCGTAGTTGGTTCCAAGGATGGAAAATAATGCTTGGTTTTCATTAATGGAAATTGTTTGTCCCTGACATAATGCCCAACCTTTTGGCGTAAAATTGCCCGCAAATAATTTTACTTCTCCAATAAAAGATTCTTCTGTTTGACTTAGAGCGTTCATGGAAACGAGCAAGAAGGCAATCGCTATTATTTTTTTCATCTTACGATATTTAAAAATGGAACTTATGGTTTTTAATTCCATTTTAAAAATAAGGCATTTTAGGGTATTAAGTAGAACAGCTTGTTTTTTGTTTCAATTGATTTGTTGAGGATCTTTATTTTTTTAAGGTAAATATAAATCTAGCTCCTTTTTTCGGTTCGGATGTTACTTTTATTCTGCCGCCACTATGCTCAACTACTTTCTTTAATGTCGCTAAACCGATTCCGTTACCTTTCTTACCAAACTTATCTTTATTGCCCAAGACCTCAAACATCTCGAATATCTTATTTTGATTTTCTAAAGCGATACCAGGGCCATTATCTTGAACATAAAATTTGTAGTGAGTGGCAGATGCGGTAACACCGATTTCAATTTCTACTTGTTCTTTATCGTTATATTTAATTGCGTTTGTGATGAGGTTAATCAGCACTTGCTCTAGGACTGTTTTATTTACTGATATCTCAGTTATAGAAGAATTTAATTGGAGTTCTAATTGGTGCTCGTAAGCAAAAAGACCGCTAATGTCTTCTATCAAATGTTTTAAATTTATGTTGGATTTTTTTTCATTTAATATAGTTTCGCTTTTACTGTATTCAAGTAATCCGTCAATAAGTTTTCCTAGTTTATTGCTTGAGCTTGTAATGAGACTGATCATTTCTTTTCCTTCTTCATCAATTTCAGAACCATAAACGTCTAAAAATAATTGCGACAGCCCGTTAATATTATTTAAAGGGGATTTAAGATCATGCGCAGCTAAAAATGCAAAGCGCTCCAATTCTAGATTTTTTTCTTCTAGATTTTCTAATGTTTTTTCTAAGGTTGATTTTGTCTTCCTGAGATTTAATATATGCATCACTTGACGCCCTAAGGCTTTCAGAGATTTCACTTGTGTTTGACTCAATAATTTTGGTTTTTTATCAATCACACATAAAGCACCTAAAGGAAGACCATTGTCGCTCACTAAAGGAACACCGGCATAAAAGACTAAAGAAGTCTCTCCTGTTACCAATGGGTTGTCATGAAATCGCTCGTCTGATCTGGCATCTTGAACAATAAACACATTTTCTTGGTCATTGATAGCATGAGCACAAAAGGCATTTTCCCTTGGAGTCTCTTTCAGGTCTATTCCGTGAGCAGATTTGAGCCATTGACGTTTATCGTCAATTAGGCTTATCAAAGAAATTTCTGTCCCACATATTTCTGCTGCAATAGCCGTTATATCATCATAATCAGTTTCTGATAAGGTATCTAAAATAGAATAGGATTGAAGATCTTCTAATCTTTCTTTTTCATTTTTATGATCTGCTGGTTTTATCATCTATAAATTTTTATTTGTGGACAATTGTTCTTTGGTGATTTGCTTAAGTACTCTTGTAAATAAAAGCCCAATAGAAATTCTACAAGGTGTTTATTATGTGAGCTTTTAAGAGCTCATTGCAATACACTTAGAGCTGTGTATTTATGATTTTTTGAGCAACTACATGAGCTGCATATACTGCTCCATCCATATACCCGGGGAATTCTGCAGCTGACTCTGAACTGGAAATAAACAATTTATCATCAAAATAGGAGTTGCTAAAAATTAGGTTTCCATTATTTTGATGTGGATAAAGAAACTCATCAGATGGTTGAAAGGTGTTTTCTTCTTCGCTCCACACACATTCGTTGTAATCAATAAACTCTTCCGCCTGATTTCCAAAAACATCTTTTAGCTGCTTGATCACGCTCCTACGTCTATCAGCATAAGATAAGTTTTTAAAAGATGAATTTATAAATCCGCAGAGGGCGTATTTAGTTCTTTGATGATTGCAGTGGTCATATAATTCGGTAATGGGTCCTGTAGGACTGTAAAAAGTTCCAGAGAGATTTTCTCCTTCCCAAAATGGTAGACTATAGGTCAGAGCAATTTTAATGGAATCCTCCATCCACGTATGAGTTTGCTGTGCAATATCTATCAATTGTTGAGGTAAAGCAGGCTCAAAAACGATTCTTTTAGACCACAATTTTGGAGGAATGGCCATAATAACTTTATGACCTTCAAAAACCTCATTTGTAATCACTTGAACAGTATTCTCATAGCATTTTATACTCTTTACAGATTGATTCAGCAAGATATCCTTACTATCTAGCTTTTGCAGTAAGCTTTCTATTAGGTGGGAGGTACCGCCAGCGATTCTATGGCTAGGCTGTTGACTAGGGATTTTAATAGATTGTATGGGTGAAGTATTGGAGGATTGAAATAAAACACTACTGTCCGTATGCTGGTCAAAATAATTCAGCTCCAATTCGTTTAACAGCGCTATCAAGTGTTTATGTTGATTGGTGAACCATGTAGCTCCCATTTCAACAGGTGTATTACTAATTCCATAGACCGTGTTGATTCTTCCACCAACTCTTTCTCTCGCTTCTAAAATTTTAAACGGAATGCCTTCTTTTTTTAGAAAATACCCTGTTAAAAGGCCAGATAAGCCAGCTCCAATTATTAGCATCATTATTTTAAATTATTTTTTTATATTTATTAAGTAATTGGTTGTTCTCAAAATATAATGGAGCAGTAGGGGATAAACTGCTTATTTGTAAAAATATTAACCAAATAAAGGAAAAAATAGAGAATATATTAGAAAACCCTATGGTAGCTTAGATTGCACAATGAATCAAGTTCGTTATTTTTTCTTGGGTACGGAGATTGTTTCTATATTTTACACTTCAACTTTAATCCTCATTTTTACTGTATTTTAATTTGCAGTAGAACATATAATTCATTTGCCTCAATGAGAAGACAGAATTATTTAAGGTCAATTCTCTATTGCAGAGAAAAACTGACCATTTGGTCCGTCATCATCAATTAAAAGAGGTGCTAAGGCACCAGGGAGCACTGCTTCCACTGGGTTATCAGCATGTTCACCACCTAGATCTGTCCTCAACCAGCTTGGATCCATATAATTTATTCGTACAGGTGTATTCTTTACTGCAGCAGCTATATCTTGGGACAATTTGTCAACGGCCCATTTTGATGCACCATAAGGAGCTAGTTGGGGCTGGTCCATTATTCGAGAAGTGGTGTTTACCACTCGTCCAAAATTATTTTTTATCATTAAAGGGACAAATGCACTACAAAGTTTATACATGGCAACAACATTCACTTTGTAGGTTTCTAGCCAGTCCTCTGTTGTATGAGACCATATATCCTCCCGATAATCTCTCATTATTCCCGCGTTGTTGTATAATATGTCAATTGGTATTTGTAGCGCTCTAACTTGGTCTATCAAATCATTAATTTGATTTTCATCAGATAGATCGCCATAAACACTATAAGTATTTACTGAATAGGCTTTTAACAGTTCCAACGTTTCTTTATTATTTTCTTCTTTCCTTCCGTGTACAATAACATGACATCCTAGTTGGGCAAGTCCCAATGCAATTTGTTGGCCTACTCCTCGACTAGATCCTGTTATGAGCGCATTTTTCCCTTTTAATTCTATCATTTTATCTTTAATAAATGTTTTAACTATTTACGATGCATTAGTATCCTTAAGTTCAAATAGCCGTGTTCGTCTAATTTTGCCATTATACTTTTTTTGATCACTCTTTTAATTTCTTATGAAGTTGGCAAATTTATCTAAGGTATTTACAATGTTCTCTAATTTAAAATAAAAACCTATTTTTTCTACTTTTCTTATGTTAAAAAAGGTCAAAATAAAAACAAATTTTATCGCTATTGAGTGTCTAATAACCTTATTGAAAATAGCTCTGTATAAAGTAAAATTGTAAGTATCGGTTAAAAAAGGAGAAGTGCAAAAAGCAGTCGGAATTTCCTACCCTCCTACACCTATTTTATATAGGTTTGCTTTTTTAAGGGGTTTTTGAATAACATCTATCACATAAGAATTTTTTTGCTGGGTTAATGTCGATTAGATTCATAAAGGATGACAGGATCGTATAAAAACTATGCTCCAACCAGTAGAGCAAGACATTCTTTAGATTAGGAACAGCTATTTCTACACAGGATCCATAGGTCATAAGCGGACTGTATTAACAGGTAGTTGATTTGATGAGACTTGTAAAAAGTCTAATTCAAGTTTATGATGGTGCCAATATCTTCTTTACTTAATGGTTTATGCAAGAATCTCTTGATAAAGCTATATTGTCGGGCCTTTAAAATATCGCTTTCATCGGTAGATGAAGAAACTATATAAATAAAAAGTTGAGGCAAGTTGTAGAAATGACATTTCTCAATCTGATCCAAAAAACCCCAGCCGTCTAGAACTGGCATGTTGATATCCAATATTACGATGGTTGTATGATTTGAATTCTTTATTTTTTCCAATTTTTCTAAACCTATTTTTCCATTCTCAGATTGATCAACAATCAAAGAGCAGTCTATAATCTCAGCCATTTTCGAAATAATTATTCGTTGAATGGGATCATCATCTATAATAAAAAGTTCTTTTTTCATTTGCGAAGTCTATTTATGATCAAAACGATTTGTTTCATCAACTATTTTTTTTACTATTTCATCCATTTCATTGGTTGAATTTTTTAACTGCTTTAACCAAAATGAAAGTTCATCAAAGTTTTCGGGTTCCTCTTCAATTAAGTTTATAATCCCTAATATTCTGGATAATGGGGCACGTACCACGTGAGATTGGGTCCATGCAATCTCCTTTAATGTAGCATTCTGAAATTCAATGGTATCGATGCGTTTCAAGGTCTCTGATACATCATTGGATTGCACAATCAGCCGGTTGCCTGAATGGGTTTTAATTTCCTGAAAATAGACATCTACTTTGATTTCAGTACCATCACTAAGTAGGTGTGTGAAGTGTTCATCATTAACATCGCGCTCCTTTGAAAGGAACTTGTTTTTGATACGCTGTTTTTCCTCTACCGTATGTAATTGTGTAAACGACATATTTAAAAAATCGTCAATAGAGATCCCATAGGTCGTTTGTGCCGCAATATTTGCATTGAGTACTTTTAAAGACTGAGCCTCTAAGAGCCAAGTAGGTTGCGGACTAAAGTTAAAAAGGTTCTCGTAATTGTCCTTTTCAGCTTCAATTTGATGAATAAATTCGCTTCTTTTTAAGGCAAAAACAATGGTTTTATGGAGAACGATTGGGTTGATTTCATCTTTAATAAGATAGTCATATGCCCCAATTTGAAGACTTTGCTTAGCCAATTTAAGATCTGAATATCCAGTTAGAACAATAGTGGGTATATGAAAATTATGGTCTGATAATTTTTTTATCAAATTAACACCTTGCATGTCTGGCAAGTGCAAATCTAACAATATGACAGCAACTTCTTTCTCCCTACTTTTAAGGTATTTTATGGAGCTTTCATAATTGGTCTTATGTATGATGTTTATTTGTTTGAACTTCTCAAGTAAATAATCTTCGATCAAAATAAAATCCCCTTGATTGTCCTCAATAACGAGAACAGTCAACTTTTCTATATAGTTTTCCAATTGTCTGATCATGTTACTTTGCTAATGAAGTGAGTTGCAACCAAAATTGCTCAATTTTCAGTATCGCATCTAGAAATTCAACCATATTAAGAGGTTTTTGCACATAGCTATTGCAGTAGTTTTCATAAGCTTTATTGATATCCATTTGATTAGACGAGGTCGTCAGCATAATTACAGGGATTTTTTTGAGCTTAGAATCGGCTTTAATTTGCTGTAAGACTTCATGTCCATTAAATATAGGCATGTTGATGTCTAATAAAATGAGATCAGGAGTTTTTACATCTTTAAACGCCCCTTTTTTAAAAACAAAATCAAGAGCTTCCTTGCCGTTTCTCGCAACGCTCAATTCTATTTTTAATTTACACTCTTCAAAAGCTTCCATCGTGAGTAGAACATCCCCTTCGTTATCTTCTACGAGCAAAATGTGAGCGAGTTTGTTTTTTTGATTATTCATAATCAGTTGATTTAGGAATTGTAAAGTAAAAAATAGATCCTTTTCCGGGTTCAGATTCTAGCCAAAGTTTCCCTTTTAAAATCTCTACGTGTTTTTTAGCCACAGCAAGTCCAATTCCTGTACCGGCATAGGTTTCATTGTTATGCAGTCTTTGAAAAATAACAAATATTTTATCATGGAATTGAGGTTCTATACCAATTCCATTGTCTTTAATAGCAAATTCCCATCCCTTTTCATTTTCTGTTGCATCTACTTCAATAATAGGATTGATACTGTCTTCTGAGTACTTGAGCGCATTGTCTAATAAACAGTGGAATATTTGTGTAATAGCTGCTCTGTAAGTAATTAAGATAGGTAAAGTGTTAGATTTAAATGCCGCATTTTTCTCTGAAATAAGTTTTCTCCTAAGTTGTTTAAATTCAGAAAGAACCTGATTTACATCTACTGTTTCTGTTCCTTCGGTAAGTTTGCTTGCTCTTGAATAATCTAACAGATCAAGTATAATCTGCTTCATCCTTTTGGCTCCGTCAGTAGCAAAATAAATGTACTGGTTTCCTTTATCATCAAGTTGGTCTCCATATTTTCGCTTCAATAAATCCATAAAGCTAGAAATCATTCTTAAGGGCTCTTGTAAATCATGAGAGGCTACAAAAGCAAATTGTTCTAATTCATCATTGGAGCGTTTCAATTCGAGCGTTTGTTGTTGAAGGTCCTTATTGAGTTCGCTTAATTGAACTGTCATGCGTTTTTGGTCTGAAATATCAGACATAGCACCTATCATGCGCAACGCAATTCCTTCCTTATTTCTCATGATCAAACCTCTGTCTTTTACATAGAGTATTTCTCCTTTTTCATTAATTACTCTGTATTGCAATTCCCATCTATTGCAGGTAGGGTCATTTATAGCTTTGTGAACACTGTACTGAACTTTATCAAGGTCTTCCGGATGAAAGTTGTCTTGCCAGAAGCTGGTAATAGGAGATGATTTGGAAGATTCTTTTCCAAAAAACCGTTCCACAACTTTATGGCGTTTGTTAGTATTTTTTACGAGATCCCAATCCCAAATGGAATCATTGGTTGCATCTATTACTTTTTCAAAGCGTTCATTGGCATCAAGGATCTTTTTCTCTGCTTTTTTCCTCTCGGTAGTATCCCTGATAAATGCACAGAAAAACTCTTCTCCTCCTTGTTTTATCGGTAGTATTGTTAATTCAATGGGAAACTCCTCACCATTTTGCCTGATAGCTGATAACTCCAGTAAGACATTGAGGGCTTTACCTTCGCCTGTTTTAAGATAATGCTTCAACCCCTGCACATGGTATTTGCGTAACGGTAAGGGTATAATCATTTCAGATAGTAGTTTTCCAATTACTTCTGCTTCTTTCCATCCAAAAATAACTTCAGCCTGCTGATTCCAGAAAGTGATCCTTTCATTCGTATCGATAGAAATAATTGCATCTAGCGCACCGTTAAAGATAAGCTTTCTTTTTTCCTCACTGTCTCTAATAGCTAACTCCGCTTTTTTCCGTTCGTTAATATCTTGAAAACTACCATAAATTTTAGTGCGCTTGTTATTTACGACTTCGCTTTTACCAATGGCACGGCTCCATCGTTCATTTCCTTTAGCGGTAACTAGTAATATTTCTTCATCAAACTCAACACCATCACTAATTAAAACCTCTAGTACTTTCTGTATTTGCTCTTTACTTTCCCCTATATGGAATTCTATAGCTCCGGTTAAGGTTGGTTTGTAGTTATCATCCAGTTCCAATATGTCAAATAACATAGGAGACCAGTACATATGATTGTCATCTTGGTTTGTTAAATCCATTTCCCAACTGCCTATACGTGCAATTTTCGCAGTCTGTGCGAGCAACTCCTCGTTTTTGGCCTCTTGTGTTACGTCAAGTATAATGGAGTCAAATAAAATGGTGCCGTCTGCCAAAAAAGCAGGGGTTCCACTTCCTAAATGGGTTCGAAGTTCGCCAGAGGGCATCACATATTTGAAGCGACACGTCCACTTTGTTTTGAATTCGACAGAATCTGTTATACTTTTTTGAACTTTTTCAAATTCTCCTCCAGCTTTTATATTATCCCATACCAACTGATTGTTTTGAAGAACTTCTTGAGAAGAAAAACCCCAGGTTTTTTTTGAACCTTGGGTTACGAAATTCAAAGCATCAGTACCGTCAGGATATATTAAATATTGAAATACTACGCCTGGAATATTATCCGCTAAGGATTTCAGTCTGATTTCGGCTGCTTTAAGGTCGTCAATATCCTGAGTACTGCCATAAATACGTAAGCACTTACCGTCCACAACTTCCGCATTTCCAATGACGCGCACCCACAAATCTTTCTTTTTGGAAGTGATTATAACTGCTTCAATATCAAAAGGCTCACCAGTGGATATACATTTTTCAACGTTCAATTTTACTAAAGGCTGGAAATCCTTACGATAAAAGTTGATACTACTTTCTAAACTTGGAACAAACGACTCTGGGTCTGTTTCATGCAATTTATGAACTTCATTGGTCCAAAAAGTATGTTGATTTAATATGTCAAATTCCCAACTACCAATTTTCCCCAGCCTACCGGCTTGACGGTTCAACTCTCTTAATTTTTTTTCTTCCGTAATGTTCTTAGCAACTGAATACACAGTGGCATATTCGGGCACCGAAATAGCTGTCCAGCTTAACCATACCATGTCTCCTTTTTTTGTGATATAACGGTTTTCAAAATTTCGGAGCGCTTCACCGTTATACAGATTCTGTTGCTTTTTACTAGTGGTCAACCTATCCTGCTCATGCATAAAAGAAAGGATAGGTTTGGAGCGTATTTCTTCTAGAGAATAGCCTAGTAATTCTAAGCCAGCTGGATTCATACGTTTAAAATAGCCATCAAAGCCTGACAGACAAATCATATCAGGGGTAAACTCAAAAATTTGAGCAAGTTCGATTTCTATTTTCTTTCGACTTAGTTCCGTACCAATAATGGACTCTAATTTTTTAAATAGCCCTGAATATGGAGCTAAAGTAGATTTGGCTTTTCCCGTACCTATCAAGAGTACTCCTACAATTTCATTATTGTGCTTTAAAGGCATTCCCAACATGGATTTTATTCCTGCTTTTTTAGCCGCTGCTTTTCTTTTAAAGAATTTCCATTCTTTATCAGTATCTTCCCAAATCTCCGTCGTTTGGTTTTTCCAGACATGGCCTGGAATTGCCTTTCCTAATTCAAAGGAATCTAAATCCTTAACTGTGTTATAAAATAGACTTCCTACGTTTCCTATAAAATAATTTGCTGCACGATTGATCGTTTTTCCATCTATAGCAGGCAACCAGAGTTCAGCGAACTCAAATTCTCCAAACTTAGTGATGTGTTCACAAAGATCTTTTAGACAACTGCTTAGGTCTTTATCATCAGATTGATTGAAAATCTCGTTTATTTCGTTAACAAGATCTCTTTCCTGTTCTTTGACCTTTTGGCCTGTCACATCTCGTTCTATGGCAACCCAATGAGTGTAATAGCCTTTTTCATTGGCTACTGGAGTAATCGCAAAATTGATCCAGAATTCTTCACCACTTTTCTTGTAGTTGATGGTGGTCATTTCATAAGGCTTCCAATTTTTAAGTGCCTGACGTAGTTTAGCCAATTCTTCTTTATTAGAATTAGGTCCTTGAAGTATTCTAGGCGTTTTACCAATGACTTCCTCCGCTTCATAACCAGTCATTTTAGTAAACGCTTCATTGACATAAATGATCCTAGGGCCTGGTTCGTCAAAAGGTTCGGCCTCTGTAATCAAAACAGCATCTTTGGTGTGTGTAATAACACTTTCAAGGAGCTTTAGTTGCTGTTTTTCTTCTACTCTATCTGTAATATCCCTAGAGTTCGCTACAATACCGTTAACAGCGGGATTGTCTAACATATTTGTCATTACCGTCTCCAACCATCTCCATTCGTTTATATGATTTTTGAATCGATAGGGAGCTAAAACCACTCGGTTTTTTGTGGTTAATTTTTGTAAACCCTTTAAAGCTTGATCTGCATCTACTGGATGAATAAATTCAAATGCAGATTTACCTATAAATTCTTCTTTAGGGATTCCAAGTATAGAAATACAGGTAGGACTTCCATAAATATAGTTACCCTTTGCATCAAGTATAGCGATCATGTCAGCACCCTCTTGAACCAGCGCTTTAAAACGTTGCTCGCTTAGGTAAGCCTTTTCTTCTTGCTTAATTAAGTCTTTACCATCTTTGGCTACGCAATACAGTAGTTTAGTAGTATTATCCCATCGTGCTGACCATAAATTGAATGCAATACGGCCATCCTTTTTTTTATAACGATTAGCGAAAGATTTAATTTCGTCACCTCTAAAAATAGCTTCAGTGATTTTACTAGTTTTTGTTTTATCCTCTTCTAAAATTAAATCTATATAAGATGTACCTACCAACTCTTCTGGAAGATAGCCCCAAAGGTTTATAGCACAGGCACTCACGAAAACAAATTTCCCCTGTTCGTTTACAATACAAAAAACATCTAAAGAAGCATCCATTAATTGGCTTGCATGACCTCTTTTTTCTACAATCTTTGTGACATCTTTAGAATGACAAGACACCGCAAAAATCTTAGTGTCATCTCCAGTTAGTGGTTCAAAGGTAATTTGACTGTAATGAATTTCATTGAATTTTTCATTGTAGAAATGTTCTTCTATTTCAAAAAATTCTCCTTCAATCGCTCTATTATAGTAGGCAGTCCACTTTTTTACATCCTCTTTTCCAAAATGCTCGACAAATGCAGACTCATTTAGTTTCTTTTCTATACCGGTCGCTTCTCTCATAAAGTTCAGGTATGATGTATTTGCGTAAATCAATTGAAAGTCTATATCAACCATCCAAAAAAGATCTTTGCTTTGATTCAGATATTTTTCGGTCAACTGAGCTTGCATAAAAAATTTATTTCGTTGTAATTTAAAAAATAATAATCGTTTCAAAAGTGTTATTTGAATCAGAAGACCAAATTTTATCAAAAACATGGAATTCAAGCTATAAGTGTTTATTTTGATTTTGATTTAAAACAATAAAGCACCATGCTTTATGTAAATCGGGAAGGAATTTAAATAATAAATTATTAGACTATCTATAAATGGTATTTAGTTTATTTATTGGCTAAAATCTGATAATTGGAAACCAATTATTGTAAGTTGATAGATACTTTTTAGGAAGATTTTAGCAAAGGAAGGTTAAATTTAAACACACTTCCTTTTCCTAGTTCACTTTCCACCCAAATTTCCCCATTGTGTTTATCCACAAACTCCTTACAAATCAATAAACCTAAACCAGATCCTATTTCATTTGCTGTTCCTAGAGTAGTCGTCGTGGCGCTATTTTGAAACAATTGATCTCGAATGTCTTCCTGCACCCCCATTCCATTATCTGAAATATAAATTTCAATTAAGTCTGGTTTTTGAATGGCGCATACATCAATCTTACCATTGGTATAGGTAAATTTTATGCTGTTAGAGATCAAGTTGCGTAAAATTGTTTTCAACATGTTTTCATCAGCATACACATTGGTTTGAATAGAGCTATCATAATTTAATGATATGCTTTTAGCCTCGGCATTAGTATGCAGTGTTTCAAATACCTCCAAAACTATAGGTTGTAAACCTAATGAAGTCGGGGTAAAACTCATTTGACCTGTTTGTGATTTTGTCCAGTTTAATAGATTATCAAGCAAAACAAGTGTGCTTTTTGCTGTGGTATTTATCATGGTTGCCAGGCTTTCAGATTCTTCTAGATCCTTATTTTCTGTGCTGTACTTTAATAAGTCTGTGAGTCCTATAATGCTATTAAAGGGACTTCTTAAATCATGTGATATAATGGAAAACAACTTGTTCTTGGTTAGATTCAGTTCTTCAAGTTGAAGTTGATCCTTTTTGATCTTTATATTTTTTTCACGTATTGTTTTTTGATCTATTTCATTTAAAAGCATTATAAATCCTATACTGCTGGCAATAATGACAAATACGGTAATGATAAGAAACCAATCATTGATTATCGAACCCTCCATAAAATCATAGGAGTGTTTTATTTGGGATATTCGAAAAGCACGAACCAGCTGAAAAATGGAATAGATGAAAAGCACACCACATAAAAGCAGGGAGAATTTGTACTTATTTTTATTGTGGTAAAGATAAAAGGAACCGATTCCATAAAAAACAGAACAGGAAATGATGCGTATCACACTCAGTGCTATTTGGTTTTCTTCAACAAACAAAATAGAGCAGTAAAATAGTAACCCTATAATACAGAAGGTCCAGATCAGTTTTTTTCGAACTTTACCATCAAAGGAGACCAGTGCAAAGGATGTCAATGCAAAACTTAAAATCGTAATAAAATTATTGAAACGAACTACATACAATAGGGGCAGACTATCTTTAATACTGTAGATAAAAATCACAATGGTTTGAAACATGATGCCTAAGGCAAATATCAATAAAAACCACTTTTTGTGATGGTAAAAATATTGATAGGCAAATAAGGTGATGATAAATAAATTATTTAGAGCCAAAAAAAACGATATAGAAGGGTAATCTAAGGTCATATAGAATGGACTTTTCTGTATTCTTTTACTATCGAAAAAACTTTTTTCAATTTATTGTCATTTACTTCAAATCTATACCTTAATTAGCAATTCCTTTAACTTTTAGATAAAAAATTAAACAGGCTTTACGTTAGCGCTTTTATGGATAACCTTTAAATTATAAATTTTAGTGAGGTTAAAATTCTAATAATACAACCTTGTGTGTTTTCAATGAATTCTTAGAAACAGTTTAGCGAGCATCAGAATTAATGTAGATTATAAATAGGTTTCTGTTTAGGTCAAAAATATTTCAGAAATGTAAAGCACTAACTTTTAAGAAATGTATAAACAGGATTCACTAGTTCATCCTTTAGAAGTAGCAATCGGTTCGTATTTCTGTTTTCCTTAAGGGGTTTTGTTTTGACGTGCTTTAGAAGGAGTAGTTTGCTGGTCTCGCTTTCGCGAAAGCGAGACCAGCAACAAATAAAAAATAATTGCGCAATAAATCTATGCCTTCCACCCATGTCTGGAAAACAAAACAGAACAACTGCATCCTAAACTTATTTTAATTCCATAAGATGTTAAAATAGGCTTGATTCAAAAAACAACTCCTTACTAAGCCGTTATTTTTCTTGAGCTTAACACATAAATATAAGTTATACATATCATAGAAACAATAAATAAAAATTAATGGATAAATTATATGAAATTTGCCTGGAGTTTATAAAACAGCAATTAAAAATGAATCATGGCTTTTAAAGGAAATTTACGTACTGGTTTTGCTCACGCAAATGAAAAAAATCCAGAGGAGAACTCTTCTCCAATTCTTTCACGAACATTAAGTGTTTTATTATGGGTGTCATTTGTTTTAAACATTTTGACACTTTCTTTTTTTTACCCAAATATCCCAGAAGTAGCTATTGGGGACTTATTTAAAATAAATGGATTTACCATTTTGATCTGGTCTACCGTAACATTTTTCAGTGCCTTGATCAGCACCTATTCTACTAATTACTTGAAAGGCTTTAGGTATCAAAACAGGTTTATGATACTGTGTTTTGGGTTTACACTTGCAGTAATGCTCTTTGTCATTTCGAACCATATTCTTTTTGTAATAGGCAGCTGGTTGTTCATGGGATTTTTAATGTCTCAATTGATAGGGGTTGATAAAGATTGGGGAGAAGCTAGAGAAGCCTCCAAATTTACACAGCGTTATTTTTTATCAGGGACTTTTTTCTTAGCAGTGGGCTTGTTATTACTCGCCTTTCAATTGGACACTTTTTTGGTAAGTGAATTTATTTCTCAAATAGATACAGCGCCTTATTATATCTTATTCATTGCAGCACTTTGTATCATTACCGCTGCAATTATACAATCGGCCATATATCCTTTTCACCGTTGGTTGCTCTCGGCTATGACATCGCCTACACCGGCATCTGCATTAATGCATGCAGGTTTTGTAAATGGGTCTGGAATATTACTGGCTATTTTTGCATCGCTCATCTTTGCTTCCAATACACAAGATGTATTGCTCATAATAGGAGGTTTAACGGCAATAATAGCACAGTTTACAAAGCTTATTCAAGTAAATGTAAAACAGAAACTAGCTTGTTCTACTATTGCCCAAATGGGTTTTATGATCATGCAATGCGGGTTAGGTTTTTATAATGCAGCAGTAGTTCACTTGATACTTCACGGCTTTTACAAAGCATATTTATTTTTATCCTCAGGAGAAGAAATACAACATGCTGCTCCCAAAAGTACCGAGCAAATTCGTATCAAGCCATTACAGGCTTTACTTGTTTTAATTTATGGTATACTAGCGGCTATTCTCTTTTCTTTGATTACAGGTAAAGGAACAGCCTTAGACAGTGGTATCTTTTTAATCCTCATAGTAGCAATTACGGTAGGACAAGTAACCTATAATATAGTAAAAGAAAAGAGTCTATCCACAGGGCAAAAATTAATCGTGCCGCCTGTTATTTTCTTACTGGGTATAGGAGCTTATGGATTGATGTACAATGTGGTTACTGTCCTTATGGGATCTATGCCTAACGTAGCTGAGGCATTGCCACTTTCTGCACTTCAAATCATTTTTGGGATGGTCTTTTTAATAGGATTCTTTATTATGAAACTCGGTATTTATAGACAAATACCTTGGTTGTATGTGAAGCTTATGAACGTATCCCAACCTTATAAAAAAACAGTATTAATGTATAAATCTAACTCGTAATGATAGAAGCAGACATTTTAAATAATATAGAGAAAGCGGCAAAAGTAATTGGTAAGACTTGGCCATTGTACTCTTTTGTAACTTCTAATCCGCTTTCTGGATATGAAAACTCCCACTTTACTGAAGCGGTATGGACAGCAAAGCATTATCTAAAGGCAAGTGTTTTTCCTAAAGCAGCACTTTTTCAACAAGCCTTGCACACCGGAGAAATAGATAGAGAGGTACTCGATCATTTATTAAAAGAAAATAAATTTACCGAAACTCCAGAATTCTATTTAAGTCAAATGGAAAATGAAAACTTAGAGGAGCTGAATGTACATCATGACTTAGATCGAATGATGGCCAAATGGTTAGCAGCTTTTATGGATGAAGGAATAGCCGAGTGGCAAATGCCTGGAAAAGAAGAGGGCTTTTACAACGCCTGGCGAAAACTAGCAAAATACGATAAAGACTTTAAGATCAAACGCAGTTCTGACATTCCTAAATCAAGTAAAGAGGCTTTGATGGAAGTTTTAAAGGAATATCCCGCAGCTCAGCATCAAGAGATCTTTACGCAACATCTAGCAGCTTTACCAGGATGGACGGGTTATATCAATTATAGGACAGAAGCAGCTTCGGGCTGGCAAAAAGAATTCCCAATAAGTTTGGAGCAGTATTTAGCAGTTCGATTATGGATCGCTAACAACCAAAAAATCTCTTTGGTTCAAAAAACAAATTTGACTGCTTCAAAAAAAGACGCTCAACTCAAATATATATGGTTGAAAGCCTGGGAGCAAAGCTGGCAACACCAAATGCTTGAAACTATAAATAATGCACCTAAATCAGAAGCGGTAACTACAGTGCCAGATGCGCAATTGGTATTTTGTATTGATACCAGGTCTGAACTTATAAGAAGGCATGTAGAAGCCCAAGGGGATTATGAAACTTTTGGTTATGCAGGCTTTTTCGGAATTGCTATGGATTATACAAATCTAGAGGATGACATCACCAGAAAATCTTGTCCTCCGATTTTATGTTCTGCCTATCAGGTTACAGAAACAGCAGCGGCAGGTCAGAAGGAAAATATGGCGGCCTTTAAAAAGAAAAATGAGGTTTCAAAATTTAAAGAATATTTCTTGAAACGAATGAAAAATATGTTGCCATCGACCTTTGGTTTTGTGGAAGGTGCTGGTTTATTCTACGGGTTTTCATTGTTAGGGCGCACCCTATCTTCTGGCTTCCTGTATAGATTTAAGAATAAAAAGAACACTTCTTTTGAACACCTAGCAGAACCACAAATAAATTGTACGAGCGCAACTCAAGAAAATGAAGGGATTCCATTAGAAGATAAAGTAGGAATTGTAAAATCGGCTTTTGATTTAACAGGGTGGACCCAATTTGCACCCTTAGTAGTTTTTGCCGGTCATGGAAGTCATACGGCAAATAATCCTTTTGCATCAAGTTTGGATTGTGGCGCATGTGCTGCAAGTCCAGGAAGGCATAATGCGCGTATGTTAGCTCAACTGGCCAATTTGAAAGAAGTAAGAGCTGTTTTATCTACCAAGTATCAATTGGTCATTCCTGATGAAACTGTATTTATAGGAGCAGAGCACAATACAACAACAGACGAAATAGAGATTTTTGATGCAGCCGTTCCAGCTTCTCATCAAGAAAAACTAAACCAGTTAAAAGAAGGTTTAAAGAAAGCACAACAAACCGCCACAAAAGATAGGTTAGGAGTGGAAGATGCTGTGGCAACAGCAGAGCGAAAAGCAAATGATTGGGGCGAAACAAGACCAGAATGGGGACTTGCAAAAAACGCTGGATTTATAGTTGCGCCAAGAGCTTTAACAAAGAATACCAACCTGAATAGCAGGTGTTTTTTACACTCTTATGATTGGGAGCAAGACCTAACTGGACAGGCTTTAGAAGGTATTATGCAGGGGCCGATGGTGGTTACTCAATGGATTAATAATCATTATTACTTTGCGACTGTAGATAATAAAACATTCGGCGGGGGTTCTAAAATAACCCATAATGTTACTGGAAAATTTGGTGTGGTACAAGGCAATGGAGGTGATTTAAAAATGGGCTTACCATTACAGTCGGTAAGTGAAACCGATTCAAAAATGTACCATCAGCCACTTCGCTTGTCGGTGCTTATTAACGCACCATTACCCATAATCATAGATATTTTATCTAGAAATGAACATCTCCAATCCTTATTAGACCAAGAGTGGATTTATTTAATGGTTATGGACCCTAGAGATGATAACCGTATCAAAATCTATCAAAAAGGAATGCAATGGAAATTGTCTTCAGATAATACATCAGGCCACAACAAAGTGAAAAAGAAACATACAGCAGTTTTAGAAACTATTTAGTATTGTTTGAAACATCATTCCATACAAAAGATAGGCGATAGGCCTATCTTTTGTTTTTAAGCGCAATTCTAATGATGTCTTGATACCCTGAACTAGAGAATTGCCAGGCAGTCTAATTGTAGATAGAAAACAGGTAAATGTAAATTCTGATATTTCTTTGGACGCTTTCTATGCTAAAACATCAATGCAATTCCATTTCCCAAGGCTCAAATTCTGGAATAACCTTATAATTTTCAGCATTTTCAGCATTTTCATCACATACAGTAATAATGTATTGTGCCGCTCTGTTTATCGCATGTTTTTGATTTAAGACCTTACCATTCTCGTCCATTTTGATATTATTAGTGTATATAGCAAAAACTTGTTCCATATTGCTAGGCTGATCAGCGAGCTTAGCCATATAGTCTGCCTCTGCAAGTAAATGACCATCTGTAACTAAATAGGCAAGTGTTCCATTGGTATAATAGTATACAAATAGTCGTAGAGCTCTTTTAAAATCTGTAGATAATTCCATTCTTTAAGGGTCGTGTGAAGGTATGGTTTAGTTCTGCCGTGTAGGGGTCAAGATAATAAAAGGATTTTTATCAATCACACTTTTTAGTATTTCTTAAAATTCAGGAAACAGGTTTTAGCAGTTCCTAGTAATGCTCGTAAATGTTCGTAGTTTTCTGACTTGATGTATTCCATTATCCTTTTAAATAAGCTTCCAAATAAAAGGTTAGATAAGGTGTCTGTGTTGTTTCTTTGCAAAAAAAATCTGGTTAATGAAATCCCTACAACTCATTCTTTCCAACTTAAAATATTTTGCACCTTCCTGGGTGTTTTCATCAGTTAATATTTTGATAGGAACATGGATACTTTATTTGCCACATATTAAAATGAAATTTGAATTGAACGATTCACAAATTGGTTTGGCTCTATTTTTCACGGCCTGTGGTTTATTAATTTCCATCCCTTTTGTACCTTATATAAATAACAAAATAGGTACGGGTCGTTCTACTCAAGTAGGTATTCTATTTTTGGCTTTATTTTTTAATTTACCATTAATAGCTCCTAATTATTATTTACTGTGTAGTAGTTTATTGTTCACTGGTATTTTTTCTGGCTTTACAGGTACGTCAATGAACGCTTTGGTTTCCATAATAGAAAAAAGAGATCAGCAAAACTTTATGTCTGCAGCCCATGGCTTTTTTAGTTTAGGTGGCTTTATTGGAGCAGGAATAGGTAGTTTTCTAATCGTCCAGTTTTCAAATCCAAGTTACCATATGTTATTGATGTCTTCCTTTATCATCATATCCACCTTAGTATTATCTCCTAGTTATAAAAACATCGTAGAACTAGAAGAAGATAAGAGCAGTGAAAGCACCAATATATTTAAAAACGTAAAGCCAGTATTAGGATTGTCTATAATAGCTTTTATAATCATGTTTAATGAGGGAGCTGTAGAGCATTGGAGCAATTTATTTTTATTTGATATTGTCCGTGTTTCAGAAAGTCAGGCAGGTTTTGGATTTGTAATTTTTTCTCTTACCATGACTATTGGTAGGTTTTTAGGAGATGGTGTCAGTAAAAAAATAGGTTCCATCAAGGCGATAAGTTTTGGTTTGATCATCGCAGCGATTGCTTACTCTTTAATATTGGTTTCCAATTTTTACACTTCTATTCTAGGCTTTGGGGTATTAGGTTTGGGGATTTCTGTCATCATCCCTGAAGTTTTCAGGTTAGCAGGTAAAACAAAACATATGAATACGTCTGTTGCTATTTCAGTTGTTTCTGGAATAGGTTTTACGGGGTTTCTTGTCGGTCCTGTTTTATTGGGTTTGATCTCTCATTGGAGTAATTTAATGATGAGCTATGTATTTCTATTGCTATTGATCGCAACAGCTTTCGTTCTGGTTGTATTTCGCTTAAGCCGAAAGTATAGCCACAGATAACCTAAGCGTTTATGAGAGGCTGAATGTCGAAGATCTTTTTTATATAAGGCGGGATAGATGTTTTCTCGCTTCCGCGAAAGCGGAACATTTAAAAGCCTTAGGTTCCTAAAGCAAGTTTTTATCAGTAAAGCATTCTATAAAGCGAGCTAGATTCTTGAAGCGACTCCTTAAGAAATAAATAAACCATCTCGCTGGAGATGGTTTATTGAAACAATCGAGTATCAAGGTTTCTTACTTTGCTAAAGAATGGACCAAATACTCGGTGATAGAAGTGTAACAGACTATTCCCTTACATGACCATCACCAAAAATATAATATTTATTTGTCACCAATTGCTTTAAGCCTAATGGGCCTCTATGATGCAATTTATCGGTACTGATCGCTAACTCTGCACCAACACCCATTTGACCACCGTCAGTAAATCTTGTGGAGGCATTATGGTAGACTGCGGCATTATCTACTTGTTCCATAAAGACTTTAGCTGCTTCTTTATCTTCTGTAAGTATCACAGCTGAATGGCCCCCTGAAAATTTATTAATCATATCAATAGCGGTAGTAGCGTTATCAACCTCGGCAATTAATAGCTTCATGGCCAAAAACTCTTCATACCATACACCATGATCGGATATGACGTTTTCATTAGGAAGAATTTCCCCAATATGTTGATCAACTACCAACTCCACTTTTAAGTTTGTCAAAACAGTCTGTAGTTCTCGCACCTTGTCTTGATAGTTTGGAATGTTTTTATCTATTAAGACTTTATCTAACGCATTACATCCTGAGATTTTATCCGTTTTTGCATTCACAATCACTTTAATTGTTTTTTCCCAATCAGCATCTTTTGCGACATATAGAAAGTTATTGCCGCGACCACTGATGAGTACAGCACAGGTGGCATTATCCTTGACAAATTTGATCAAACGTTCCCCACCTCTAGGGACAATAAGATCTAATTTTTCTGTTGGATTTTTTAAGAACTCTTGAGTTTCTTCACGTTTTAAATGGAGTAATTTGATCCAATCTTTGGAAAGTCCATTTTCCTCTAAAGCTTCGTGCCAGCATTTTTCTAGAATGATGTTGCTATTTAATGCTTCTTTTCCACCTTTTAATAAAATCTTATTATTGGCTTTAAAAGCCAGTACAGCGGCTTCTATAGTTACATCTGGCCTGGATTCATATATAATCATGATCGTTCCAAATGGAGCGGTTTTGTTGGTAATTTTCAATCCGCTATCTAAAGTTAAATCAGATATTTCTTTTCCTACAGGATCCTCTTGAGCCTGAACTTCTTTAATGGCTTGGATCATACCGTCAATTTTGGCATCATTCACCACAAGTCTGTCATAAAGAGCTTGATCTTCTCTATTAAAAGCTTCTAAGTCAGTTTTATTAGCCTCTAGAATAGCTTTACGTTCTCTATCAATAATGGTAGTCATTGAGTTGAGAACTTGATTTTTTATTTCTGAGCTTAATAATTTCATATCTATTTGAATCTTTTTTAGTGTATAAATTTTGTTCCTACTTCTTTATCGTCAACGATATCGACAATAACATTAGCACGTTTACCGTTAGCAATGTAAGTAGGGATATTTTTTTTGGCCGTACTTTTAGCAACCTTTAATTTAGATCCCATACCGCCTCTACCTTCGCCTTCTTTCTTATTAGAAGCTTTTACATATTGTTCTACGTTTTGGTCAGAGGTTACTTCGTTGATCATTTTGGAATCCTTATCATCTGGATGTCCTGTATACAGTCCATCGGTATCAGATAAGATAATCAACTTATCTGCGTCTAATAATTCTGCTACTAAACTAGCCAGTTCATCATTATCTGAAAACATGGACATAGTTAGTGAAACCGCATCATCTTCATTAGCAATTGGGATCACTCCTTCATAGAGCAAACCTTCATAGCAATTGATCATGTTTTCTCTGTGTTTTCCAGGGTCAAAATCACGTTTAGTCGCTAAAACTTGTGCGCATCGCATTCCGTAGTCATGAAAAATACTGTAGTAATGGCGCATCATTCTAGGCTGCCCTACTGCAGAGTACACTTGTCTTCTAATGGCTGGATCTTTTATTTTAGTATCTCCAAGAACTTCTTTTCCCGCTATGGCAGATCCAGAGGATACTAAAACAACCATAATGTCACGCTCGTACAACACGGAGATTTGACGTACCAATTCTTTAATGACAGGTCCTAAGATCCTATTGTCTTTATTAGTTAATACGTTGGTTCCTACTTTTACTACTATTCTTTTTGGTTTCATATTATTCTTTACCAAGTTCTACTGCTCTATCAAATGCTGCATACGCAGCTTCTTTTATAAGCTCATTAACGTTATTATCTTCCATGGAATCAATAGCCGCTCTTGTTGTTCCTCCTTTGGATGCTACTCTATCAATCCACGACTCAGGAGATAAGTTGTTCTGATTGAACAATTCTATAGCGCCTTCAAAGGTGCTGCTTACTAATACTTTAGAGTCGTAATCTGAAAACCCCATTTTAAGGGCTGCATCTAGCATAGATTGCATAAAATAAAACACATAAGCCGGTCCACTACCAGAAATTCCGGTGGAGGCATCTATGAATTTTTGGGTAGTGACATGTATGGAGGTACCCGTTGTGTCTAATAGATTCCTTACCATAAGAAGCTCAATTTTAGTAACTTCTTCAGACTCCGTATACGAAGTAACTCCTTTGCCCACCTGAGCAGGTAAATTAGGCATGGTTCTCACTACTTTTTTAACACCTAATTGCTCTTGAATAGTTTCAATGGTAACTCCAGCCATCAAAGAAACAAATAATTGTTCCTTGTTGACCATTGGTTTCATTTCAGCGAACAAACCTTCGCAGTGATAAGGCTTTACAGCGATAAATACAATGTCTGATTTAGGCAGACAATCTTCTAGTTTGCTGTAAACATTAAACCTTCCATCTTCATTTAGTGTTTTAATTTTATTAGGATCTGTATCGTAGATTCTAAGTTTCTGTTTAGAGAGCAGCGGGGAGCTTGCCATTCCTTCAGAATAAGTGAAGCCCATATTTCCTGCGCCAATTACTAATACTTTCATGTTATAAGGTATTCATTATCAATATTAATTGAACCTTACGTTGTGCAAGTATTGTACAGAAGTGTTAATATGACTTTTTAATTTAAAGAATTAAGGTATTTTTAAATTAACACACTAATAGTTGCAGAATTAAAGGCATAGAGTTAAAAAGATTAATAAATTTACAATATTAATTTTAAATAGACTTGTTTAAGCGTCAATTTGTCGGTGACAGGTTGGGTGTTTTGCCAAATTTTATTAAAAAAAGGCTGATTTTCATCAATTGTTTTCAGTTTTCACCATTTTTTGATGAATCTCAGTTGTTTTTAAGAAAGTAAGAAAGTAGCTGCTAAGAAGTGAATTTATTACCTGTAAGCTCACTTGTTAAATAGAGTTTTTAGAGCGCTTATAGTTTTTCAATAAAAGGAGTAAAATCAGTTATAAATCTAAGACGATTTTAAGACCTTTCTTATTTGTCTGGTTCGATATGTATGAGTACATGTCCTAAATTGGGTAATTCCTTTCTTAAATGATCTTTTAGATGATGTGAGATGTCATGCCCTTGCTTTACAGAAATTTCTCCGTTTATTATGGCGTGTAAATCCACGTGAAATTTCATCCCAGCTTTGCGTATAAAACATTTCTCAGTACCTAAAACACCTTCTACTTCTATCGATTTGATCCTAATATCATTTATGAGATCACCGTAGAGTTGTTCATCCATAACCTCGCCTAAAGCAGGTCTTAAAATCAAATAGCTATTATATAAAATAAATCCAGATGCAAATAGGGCCGCCCAATCATCAGCAGTTTCATAACCTTTTCCAAAAAAGATAGCTATTGAAATTCCAATAAAAGCCATTACAGATGTTATTGCGTCACTTCTATGATGCCAAGCATCTGCTTTAAGAGAAGAACTATTCGTTTGTTTACTTTTCTTTATGACGATTTGAAAAGAGACTTCTTTCCAGATGATGATCAAACCTAAAACAATTAAAGTCCAAGATTTAGGAGTTTTATGGGGAGTCTGAATGTTTTGAATGCTCTCATATGCGATTATGGTAGCTGAGACTACAAGAAAAGCGACTACAGCAAATGTGATTAATGGTTCAATTTTACCGTGTCCATAGGGATGATTTTCGTCTGCAGGCCTCTTGGCATATTTAAAACCTAATAAAACTAAAAATGAAGCGAAAATATCTGTTGTTGATTCAATAGCATCTGCGATAAGAGCATAGGAGTTTCCAAAGAAACCAGCACATCCTTTTATAAGAGCTAAAGCAATGTTCCCGATAATACTGAAGTAAGTCGTTCGTATTGCAGTTTGTTCGTTATTCATTCAGCAGAAAGGGTTTATTAGAAACAAAGTCTCTAAAAATGCGCACATGACAGGTGAACACCGGTTATTATGGCTGCAAATATAAGCACATTTAAAAATTTCACCTCTTGACAAAATAGATGTCATCATCCTTTTCGATATATTTTTTAAGCTTATTGATTAAATCATATTATTGCGCTTATAGAATTACTGATTGGAGAACCAAGCATTTATTTTTATTTGATTACGGGTTAAATATTCGGAAAAAGCACTTTCATTTTTGTGTTCCTATCAAAATAGAAAACCTGAAAACAGGTATACAGACCTAACAGAAGGCTTTGCCGTATGATGCTTTTAAGCTTTATAGCAAAAAACGACTTATAATAGGTAAATCGATAAAGATCTTTCCTATGATTAAAATGACAACATTACTGCTACTGCTATGCCTTTCCAGTATGGCAATAGCTCAAAACACAAGCTCTGAAGATGTTTATACGTATAAAAAAGGAGATCCTAATGGTACTGGTAAGTGGTATATGGGAAGAGAAATTGCTTATGTGATGGGTTATGAGGGAATGGACTGGCTAGATCGCCCAGAACGCGAAAAGGAGGAGAACACTGCCAAACTGTTAAATAATATGAACATCCAACCAGGGGATACCGTTGCAGATATTGGCGCAGGATCGGGTTATCATGTTTTTAAAATAGCTCCATCAGTAAAAAAAGGATTTGTTTATGCCGTGGATATTCAAGAGGAAATGTTAGCAGTCATGGATTATCGTATTGATAATAATAAGATTGATAATGTGGACGTTGTAAAAGGAAGCGAAAAGAGCGTCAACTTAGCTGAAAAATCGGTAGATAAAGTACTGATGGTAGATGTATACCATGAGTTCAGCTATCCAGTAGAAATGATAGCATCTATAAAAAAAGCATTGCGAGCTAATGGGAGAGTTTATTTAATAGAGTATCGAGCTGAAGATGCCAGTGTACCCATTAAGGAAGTTCATAAAATGAGCGAAAAACAAGCTGTTAAGGAATTTAAGGCGGCAGGTTTTAAATTAGAAAGTAACATAAGTAATCTTCCATGGCAACATTGTATGGTGTTTATGAAAGCATCATCTAAAAGCCATTAGTATGTTATAAAACTGCTTTTGGTAGCTTGAATAGGTATGTTTTACTTTTTTGCTGGAGTCCAACTTCATCTTAATTTTATAAAAGATCAACTTATTTATGTTCCTGTTAGGTGCTAAAAAAAATAGGTAGGAGCATAACTAGAATCAACTTGAGGTGGAATGGTATGAGTTATAAAAAATAAAAATAGTTTTAACTCCTTTTTAATGAGGTGCTACTTTAAAAATCCGTCTCTTTAAATAAAAATATGAATCACTCCACATTGATACAAGCTATCAAAAAGCAAAAGCAGGAAATTAGGGTTTCTGTCCTGTTAAAGCAGGAATCACAACGGTTTACTCAATTGCTTTTTAATGCTTTGTTTGATTATGGGACAGATGCAGAAAATACACTTATGGAACTCGAGGCTTTATTTCTTAAAATAAGAAATATAGCTTGTCCAGAAATCGAAGGAAAACCTTGTAAGAAATGGGAAGACTTTACGCAAAGCATACCAGATTTATTTGACAGTTTAAAAAAAGATGCAACAGCTATATATAACAATGATCCAGCGGCTGCATCTATTGAAGAGGTATATCTAGCCTATCCAGGTTTTTTTGCTATTGCCATCTATAGAATGGCTAGGGAGTTTTTTAAATTAGGCTTGCCTCTTATACCGCGTCTAATGACAGAATATGCCCACCAGCTTACAGGAATCGATATTCACCCGGGTGCCCAAATTGGGAATTCTTTTTTTATTGATCATGGAACAGGAGTAGTGATTGGAGAAACCTCAGAGATTCACGATAATGTCAAAATTTATCAAGGTGTGACTTTAGGGGCACTTAAGATTAAAAAACAACTTAAAAATATAAAGCGACATCCTACTATTGAAAAAAATGTTGTCATTTATGCCAATGCTTCTATTTTAGGTGGAGACACCGTAATAGGAGAGAACAGTATTATAGGAGGAAATACTTGGTTGACGGCATCTGTCCCAAAAAATTCTACTGTATTGCATACTCCAGAAGTACAAATATTTACAAAAGCACAGTTATAAAATGAGTCATACATTAATTGATCAAATAGGAAATACACCTCTGGTAAAATCGATGGTGCTCAATACAAATCCTAATGTGACTTTGTATTTTAAAATGGAAGGAAACAACCCAGGAGGAAGCGTTAAAGACAGGGCTGCTTATAACATGATTAAAAGTGCTTTAGATAGAGGGGAAATAGATAGCACATCAAAGCTTATAGAAGCAACAAGTGGGAATACAGGCATTGCACTTGCCATGATTGCTGGGATATTTAAACTAGATATAGAACTCGTTATGCCTTCTTCGGCTACTAAGGAGCGTGTTCAAACTATGAAGGCCTATGGAGCCAAAGTCACTTTGCACCCAGATGGTATAGAAGGAGCTCGAGATTATACCACTGCAAAAGTGGAAAACGAGGGGTACTATACATTTAATCAATTTGCAAATGAGGACAATTGGAAAGCTCATTACAAATCCACAGGACCCGAAATATGGAGAGATACCCATGGTGAAGTGACGCACTTCGTTTCTTCTATGGGAACTACCGGAACTATTATGGGAACTTCTAGCTTTTTAAAAGAAAAGAACAACAACATTCAGATAGTGGGCGTACAACCTACAGATGGCTCGAGCATACCGGGTATACGAAAATGGCCTATTGAATATTTACCTAAAATATTTGATGCTAAAAAAGTAGACAGGGTTTTAGAGGTCAGCCAAAAGGAATCTATCGCGATGACTAGAAGATTGGCAAAGGAAGAAGGCATACTCGCAGGAATGAGTAGTGGTGGAGCTACAACAGCAGCACTGAGACTGGCAAACGAATTGAAAAGTGGCGTTATAGTCAGTATTATATGTGACCGTGGTGATCGTTATTTATCATCAGACCTATTTGAATAGGTGTTGAGATCAGACCTTTCCATACTTGGAAAGGCGATTTTTATTTTAATTTCCATTGAAATCAATTTGGATATTTTCACCTGCGTTCCAAACGTATTTTTCGTATACCAAAATCCGTGTCCCATTGTGTAACTTCTATAAAACCGAATTTTTTATAGAGCCCAACGGCCGGTCCATTATCCACACCAGTTTCAACAATAAATAAATTGGAGTCATAAGCATTGAAAACAAATTCTATTAACTGTCCTGCAATACCCTGTCTAAAAAAATGTGGATCTATAACCAGACTAGCAATACGGGTGTGATCATCCTTAGGATTTATTTCAATGACTCCTGCTAATTCTTCTTTCTTAATAAATCCAAAAAAATCTGTTTTACTTTCTCTATAATTTTCTAGAGGTCTCTTTAAAGGCGGAAAATTAAAAGCCTTTAATAATTGGGCCTCTACCGCATAGGACGCTTGAAAAACAGAACGGATTTTTTTGGATACTTCTATATCAGTATTTTGAAGCTTCTTGATCATCTTAATAATAGTTTATCAATAGGTTGCATTAGGCTAGGACAGACGTGGTTGATCAGGCCTGTACTTCAACTTTAAGGTATTGACAAGCTTAAATATAACAGCTGAATTTTTAGCGAGATCAAAATCAAAGAGTTTTATCGTCTTAAAGTCTATTATAATTCTTCTCCTATATGTTTTTTGTAAAACTTCCAGTCTTCTCTTGCTACTTTTCTGCCCAATTCCAGGCCTGCAATATTATCTGACTGTATGTGGTATCCTCCTAAGACTCTTGAAATTCCAGCCATTTCGGCAGCTTCTGTAAATGTTGGGAACTTCAAAGTAATCGCTTCTCCTAGATGATCAGGCTCTGTCAAAGCACCTGCAACCATTACTGCTTCAGAACCAAATTCTTCACTACCAGTCCAGATTTTTAATGCTTCAGCACAACCACCACTTATGGTGCTATGACCTGAGGTATAGCTTGGAAATGGAGGGCATAAAAATATTGGTGGTGAATAGGGTTGCCATTTTGAGCCGTCCATTTCTATCATTCCTTTCCCTTCTCCTCCCCAAGCTTTAATTTCTTGTCCCTTATAATATTCGTGAACCAATGCATAAGGTCTGGCAGAGTCATAGAACATTTTAGAATCCCAATTGGCGATAAAAGCATCCATTGCTACTATCTGGTTATAGAAATACATCTTTACATCTTGGTCTAGTGTGTGGGCATCTCTTCGGGAAACATCTTGCGCAAACTTTAACCAATGTCCAGCTTGTTGAACAGATTCGGGCCCATCTCGCATGAATTCTACCAAGGCTTTTTGGTAGTCCGTCAGGTTTTTTTGTAAATCAATAACTTCTTGAACCTCTATTTTCATTTGTGGAGAGCCTATTTTTGGTGGCGGTCCTGGACGGAATTGATCGGCCGATTTTAAACCAATAGGCTGGACTTTATCCCAAAAAGGAGTCAAACAGCCTGGCGCATAAGTTCCTCCTTTACCGTCTGAAAAATACTTAGGTTGCCATCTATCGGGATCGATATTTTCATCTGGGGAATTCACAGGAGCATAACCGGTATAGTCAAAATAAGGTGTTCCATTTGACCCCTCTTCTTCTCCATTTTGATTGGACCCATCTCCTTTTCTAGCATCAATAACGGCTATAGCAGCTAAATTTCCAACACCTTCAGGAGTATTGGGATCTAAAGAATTATTGTTGGGATCTAATCCAAGTTCTACCATAAACTCTGCAAACAATTCTTTGTCCGAATAATAATACTCACTCAAGGCTCTAAAAGCCGCGTAGCTAATGGCAATTTCTTTATTTTTTAACGTGGGTTCATTCAGTGGCTTTCTTTCGACTCCGTTGAGGTATACAGGAATTGCTTTTTCATCAAACCTGGTCCACGCGTCAAAGATGGAAATAAATACCAATCCTAAGTATCTAGAAGTGACAGTGGGTCTTGGTTTAAATCTTTCCGTATCCCTTGCTTGGGCTGTTAAAGCCATCTCTCCCCATTTATAGGCTAGGTTTTCAACTCCTTTAGGTTCTGATAGTTCTGTTAAACGTTCAGAAGTTTTTTTTTCTTGTTTACAGCCAACAATAATTAGGATAGTTAAAAAAAGTACGAGGGCTCTTTTCATGTTTTTTATAATGATTGTTTCTAAGTGTTCTAACTTTTAGAAGTTGCTTGTTACAAGGTTCAATGTAGGAAAAAAATGAATAAAAAATCAATAGTATTTTCTGAACTTATGACGTTCTAAATAATTGATGTCATAGTTTTGTTATTTACTTAGAATTTATGCACCCATCAAAAGGATTAAAAGATGGCATTAAAGAGATTTTACTCGATAAAATCACTGATGATTATGATGTTCTCGCTTTCGCGAAAGCGGAATTGGTATAAAAAAAATAGATATTACAGAGGAGGTAAATAAACAACTTCAAAACTGTTTTTAAGTGAAACGTCGATCGTATATATGATAAACCCTTGTTATTATATACCCCTAATAAGTAAAAAGGATCTGTATAAAAAAAGCTCATAGAATCAAATACTTGAATCTAGGAGCTTTGAATTATAGCGTCTTCCATTAAAGAAGAAAAGCCTTGCTTTTACCTCAGCTCCTTATCGGTCTCAATTTCTTTAAAACGCTATATGTGATTAAAGGCCCTAGCTATTTACTATTTTCAAAAGCATTGATCTTGTTAAAATCAACATCAGTCTTAGTTGCTGGTTCATTTTCCTGAGAATAAATAGAATTAAACTCGGATTTCACCATTTCCAATTTAGAAGGACTCGTAAACATCATGGCATAAGCTTCTTTTAAGGAGCGACTTTTTATGACATCTAATGTAATGTCTTTCCATTCGTGAAAATTTAAAGTAATGGGGTTATAGGAGTTAATTGGTTTCGTAATGCCATATATAGGTTGTTCTTCTTCGGCTTGAAAGGTTCCAAAAATTCTATCCCAAATGATAAAAGTCGATCCAAAGTTCTTATCCAGATATTTCTCGTTTCTCGAATGATGAACTCGGTGATGAGATGGTGTAACAAAAATATATTCAATAGGTGCAGGTAATTTTCTAATATACTCCGTGTGAATCCAAAATTGATAGAGTACCTCAATTTGGTGGCATATAAAAAAAAGTACAGGGTCAAACCCCATCAAAACTATAGGAATGAAAAAAATAATTTTAATATGTTGTGTCCAACCTAATCGAAAAGATACCGACCAGTTGTATTTTTCAGAATTGTGATGTGTTACATGAGTTGCCCACCAGAAACGATTAACATGAGTTAATCTATGTGACCAGTACCTACAAAAATCAATAGAAATAATACAAAAAATGTAAGCCCACCATACTCTTGGAATACTCCAAGGAACTGCGTTATAAAAGAATAGAAAAATTCCAAAGATCCCTATTTTTAATAAAGCAGAAATACCAACATTTACTAGGCCAATACAGGTGGCTGATAAGGTATCTAGGCCGTTATAATAATCTTTTTTTTGAATAATGGTAAGGAGCCATTCTAATAAAACAAGTAAAATCATAGGGATTGCTGCAACTTGGATGATTTCCAGGCCTACAAGTTGGTCTAATAACATTTCCATAGTTAAAGGATTTTCTTTCATATAGCGAACAGGATGTTTGTTTGAAGTTTGTTTGAGAATTTTTACCGCTCAGGATTATAAATGGTGCTTCTCTAATGGCTTATTTTATTTTTTAAAAATAAGCTTTTAAATTGCTACATCACTGATCATACTAAGTAAATTATCACCAACCTAGCCTTATCTCAGCATCTTTGTGTGGATCTTCCTTATTTGATTAGGTATTGTTGGTCCAATTAAACCATTAGAACGATGAAGTCTTTATCAAGATCAAGAAACTTATGGTCTCGATGTTATCAAAGCTATTTTTGATATTTTAAGTATTGAAACTAAGTGATCCTTTGATTGAATAAGATTGCGGACATTCTCGCTTTCCTGTCGGGGAGCGAAAGCGGAACCAATAACAAACTGGTCTTTAAATAACTAGACTTACACTTTAATACTGTTTTGAGAGTGTCACTGTAGGGAGTATATAAAAACGACATCATCTATAGTTAACGATAAGTATCATATGGAATATGCTGCTACGGCTCTATGTGAACGATAGCTAGAACCTTAGATAGAGGTTTTAAAAAATTAATAAAACGTCTCTTGGTCATCTACGATAGAAGCGCGGTAATGTTCTGTAGCCTTTTTCAGATTTTCGGAAAGAGATTTTAACCAGGCCATATGATTGGCAATCAAATAGGCTTCCTGAAGCGCATGAAGTGTTTCTGTATCTAACTCCAAATGGCCTTGATTGATATTTTCATCTCTCAAATTTGATAATTGCTGGTATTTATCTAACAATTTTTCCTGAGCATCTTCTGCAGTTTCTTCAGCGACTTTTTTATGGAGTTGGGTATGGTCTAAACTATCGAATGACATTTCTAGGGTATTCGCAATTTTTTTCATGAGTATATGAAACTCTATAGAAGCAGGGGTAGTGGTATGATTGCTGATAAAATTACCTATAGAGGCGATGGCCGAAACCATGGTCTGGTTAAGTGTTACAATTTCATAAATGAGTTGAAACTGTCTTTGTTTGGATTTAGGATCCTGAGTCAACCGTTGAAAGGCAGCATTTAAATTACTGATGGCAAGAAATGCTTCTTTCCTTGCGACATTATAGGAGAGCTTATTTTTAGAAGGATCTTGATACAGCTCTTGTGTTGCTAAAAGATAATTTTTATTCATCTTTAAGGCATTGAGAAGCACCTGTTTTAGATTATTTACCTCCCAACTAGGTAACAGTACATAATTAGCAACAACAGCAATAGTCGATCCTATAACGGTATCGATAACACGATATTGAATCACTTCAAAAGCATCAGGATTGATAAAGGAATACACAAAAACAATACTGATGGTGATCAATGCAGCAGCCGACTTATAATTTTGTTGAAGCAATGCAAATGCAAATATCAATGAGACAATTGCCAGTATAGCGTAGACCACTACATTTTGAGTAAGCAGTACAATACCAACTGCAATAGCAGCACCTATTAGTGTGCCGATGATGCGATCTTTTGAACGCTCTTTTGTTAACCCATAGCTAGGTCGCATGATAACAATTATCGTCAGTAAGATCCAGTAGGTATTCTGTATATCAAATACAAAGCCTAACGAATAAGCAAATAAAATCGCGATGCTAAGACGTAAGGAATGTCTAAACATGGTGGAGTCCAAACTGAGATTTTGAACAAGGACGTTGAGCCTGTATTCTTGAAGTGTTAAAAACTGACTCGAATCTTCTCGTTTTAAAGAAACCTTAGACGCCTCTTTGACATTTGCCATTACTCGTCTTATAGTCTTGATTTCTTGAAGTAACTGTTCTTGATAATCGTATAGATTTTTTAACACCAAAGCACCTTCACGTGCTTCAGGTAGCTTGACGGTATTGATATAATTGGTAATTGATTTAGATGCTTTTGATAAGGCATTTATTAGAATTTCTTTATCGGGTACTTTATCATTTTGAATCAATATTTCAGACAAGCGTATAAGATGATTGCCCATAATTTTATTGAGCTTTTTGGAGGCTTTTAGAAATTCTTTATGCGCACCAAAAATACCATCGATCCTTTCATAATCTAAATATTTTGCCTCTATCAATTCGAAGATATTAATAGTGGAGAGTAAGATCAATAGTTGTTTTTCTTCATAACGAGAACGTCCAGAACGTTTACGTGCCGTAAGCAGTGTTTCTCGAAGCGTTTCATGCTTTTCGTTGATTTGATTTTGAAGGACAAAAGTTTCTTTAAAGCGCGCATTACGTTTGTTTTTTCGCGTCAATAATTTTGCTCTTAATTTCAGGTACTTACCAGTGAGAAGAAGCGTATCTGACAACAACTGATTCTGATCCTTTACAGGTGCCAATTTTTGAAAAATAAAGGATACGACCAAATACCAGATACCACCAATTCCCATTAAAGCAACATGAACAAAAATCTCTTGTGCTGTTTCCTTTTGGATAGCAAATGCGATGACCATAGACAACAAGCCAGAAAAGGACACTAAAGACGCTCTAAAACCATAAACGGAAATGAGGGACACCGCAAACGTAATGATCGCAATTACTAGCAAGAGTAATGGTAGGAAAGGCTTTGAAAACAGGATTAAAGTGGTTATCACCATCGTTAATCCAATACTGATTAAAATGGCATTGACCTTACGCTTAAAACTTCCCGGAATATCACCTGGGGCATTTAAAAAAGCACCAACGACTACAGCTGGAGCATACTCAAAATACCCTAAAAAATACAACACCGCAAAGGGCAGCGTAATTCCGATTCCAATCCGAAGTCCACGGTCAAACCTGGAGCTTTTTAGAAATAATTCTAGTTGTTTTAGTTTTTTTTTCAAGTGGGTTTATAATTTAATTCTAAAGCTAGGAGAATTAAGTTCCAATAGCTTCGGGCAATGATATTTTATTTAATTCACTATATTAAAATAGTGCTATAAAGTCTTACCATCACGATACCTTAAAAGGCTTTTCTAAGCTATTGCATTTGCCTATAAGGAAAATGACTACTGTTTTAAAACATCCACCCTAGAATAGGGAATAAAAAGTCATTTGGTGCAGGGATTGGCATTTTTTTAAGGGATAAGAGGTAAATTAGTCCTTGTTGGTTATTAATGAAGATGGTCTTGTTCTCGCTTTCCTGCCTGTCGGTAGGCAGGAAAGCGAGAACAGACATATAAATAGCTGCTATGATTACCCATAGCTTTCTGTAAGGGAAATTAAAAAAACACTTGGATGGAAATACTTGCTATAGCAGCAACTTTTTTAAGTGACACTAAAGAAAAAAAAGCTTGTTTTTAATTCAACAACTTTATGGTTTGTATCCTGACATCATTCAAAGGCCTGTCTAAAGTATTTGTAGGAACTCTCGCTATGGAGTCTAATACATTCATCCCTTTTATTAATTCACCAAAAACCGTATAATTTTGGTCTAAATGCGGTGTACCTCCAATCGATTTATAGATCTTGCGTTGATAGTCAGGAATAACATAAGATTTAAAGTTTTCTTCTTGGTAGGCCAGCCTTAATACGCTATCCATTAATTGATTATAATGTTCCATGTGCTCATTGTCACTTGCATATTGTATGGAATCTATTAAAGTATTTTTTCTATTATCATTCCTAAAATAATCTCTAGCCCTATTTTTATCAATGCGCTTTTCAACTATCTTCAACAGGCTATCGTTAAATTTTTTCCCTTGTACGATATAGAATTGCATAGCGCTGGATGCCTTTGCATGATTATCATCTCTAGCAGCAGCTAAAACTCCTTTTTTGTGAAATAATTCACTGTGGAATTCTGCATCTATTAGGTATGGAGCATCTCCATTTCCAAGCGTGTCATTAGGTTGTGCCTTTCTACTATCTGGGTCTCCTCCTTGAATCATGAACTCATTTATAACCCTATGAAATAGCAAACTGTCAAATGCTTTATTACTTGCAAGATTAACCATGTTATCTCGATGCAGTGGTGTTTCATTATAGAGTTCGATAATCATAGACCCGTAATTTGTTACTATTTCGATCTTTTTGCGTTCATTTCCTTGAAGATTTAAAGGTTCTGCGGGCTGCTTGCATGTACAGAAGAAAAGAATAAGTAGAGTGAAGAAGGAAAATTGTAAGAAGGATTTCATTTTTTGTCTTTTAGAAGGAACGCTTTCGGCGTGTACGATTAATTTTAGTTGGATGATTAAGATACTAATTTAGTATATATAAATCGAATAGAATCTCGATAGCTATCTCGGGTGAGGATGGAGAAATAAGGGGGAAGAAGCCGTGAAATTAGATTTGGTTTTATATACTCTTTCCAATGCTACTTATAAAATTAATCAAGTGATTATAGGTCTGTTTTTGTTGTTCTTCTAACGAAATTTCAGAAGAACTATCCATAAGCAGTTGACCCAAATAACCAAATTGGGAGTGGTTGCCACCAGCTATAAGAATTAATTTGGAGTGTTTAGGTAACTTACTTTTGTTTTCCAATACTTCTTCCACACTAGCTAGTCCGTCATGATCAGCATATAATTTGATACAAGGAATATTTTGATTTGATAAATCAATGTCTCGTGGGTGAGAAGTCCCCATTAAAAATAATCCTTTAAACGGGTTTGGATTTTCATAAACTAATTGAGCGGCTATTTTCTCACCTTGAGAGTGTCCTCTTATGGCATAGTTTCCAGCAGTTGTATCTATTAATTTGAAAACTTTTTGATAATCGTATGGTGGAAGCCTCCAATCCATTTTTATAAGATGACAGGTAAATCCCTTTTCAGTTATTTTCCGGCAGAGTGGGGCATAAGCTTTGGGATCATTTAAACCACCTTGAAAAAAAACAACTTCAAGTTTATTTTCTGCAATTTTAGAGGTAAAAGAGATTTGATCATCAGTTTCTATAACAGAAATCAAGTCAGAATTTAAAAATGTGTTTTCAGGAAGCTTGTGTGATTGGAGGGTATTCCAGTTGTATATAAAGAATAAAGTGACAAGACTAAACCAAATGATTCTAAAGGCTTTTCGTTTGCTCCACTTCTTAGTCATAGGATGTTATGTATTTGATTTACTTTCAAAGGTCTTCTGTATGTGTAATTGCGCAACCATTAAAATCATAAAATGGCAGCATTTACGGTGTAATCATTCCATATTCAGATATTCAACGCTGTTGTAGTCATTAAAATAAAACATAGCTCGGCGGCACAAGTCCCTCTAGTCTCCTAATAAACAAGAATTTGGCCTCTGTGGTGAGTTATGTGGTCAGTAAGTATTGAGAAAATTTGTCGTTTGGTCCTAATCAATCCGAAATAGTCCAGCACTTCATCTAACGGAGTTGTATCAAATATTTTTATCAGATGTATGGTTTCATCAAATACTTTGTCAGCTATTGCAATCATTTCTATTTTAGATTTATTGGTAACCTTAGTATGGTATCTGAATTCCAATCCCTTGATTTGGGTCCTCCTAATAATGATTGGCCATACCAATCCATCGCATATCCAATAGGTATCAAATTTTCTGCAAAGCTCATTGATTCTGGAGTAGCTTTATCGTTATAGTTCCCTTCGGGCATGCTTTTTCCTAGCAAAATTAAATATTCTTACGAATTCTCTAATCGCTCTAAATAGTCATTAATAAAAGGATCCAGTTATGCAAACAGCGTTAGTATAAAAGAATTTAACAGCATATAAAGTATTAGAATAGATAAATGTTTCATAGTATTTTTTTAACCATACCAGAGTCAGCTAGCCTCTTTAAGTGTTTATTTATGGTTTTTATTAAAACCCTTGGGGAGATAGGTTTAGAGATATAATCATTAAAACCAGCCTTTAACATCTTTTCTTTATCTCCGGCCATGGCCAAACCTGTTTGGGCAATTACTGGTATTTCTGTATTTATTTTTCTTATTTCCTCTAATGCCTTATCTCCGTTCATTTCAGGCATGTTGATATCCATTAACACCACATCTATCGAAGAGTTTTGATGTACTAATTTAACAGCTTCTTTACCATTAACAGCATGTAAAATGGAGCAATTAACATCTGAAAGACATGCCTTTAAATACAGAAAGCTAAATCGATCATCTTCGGCTATTAATACCGTAAAATGGCTATTGTCCAGAGTCGTACTGCTCGTGTCTAAAACGATATTTGTGTCGGCCATTACATTTTCGTAAGGGATGGTAAAGTAAAATGTGGAACCTACTCCTGCTTGAGAATCTAGCCATACTTCACCACCTAGAATAGTAACAATACCTTTTACAATGGACAAGCCCAATCCTACACCATGATTATGAGTTTGTTCCAATCTGCCTTGCGTAAATCTGTTAAAAATATTTTTTTGTTCTTCCATTTCAATACCGATACCAGAATCCTTTACATAAAATTCAAGTTTGCTTTCAAATAAGGAATATCCAAATTCAATCACACCTTTTTTGGTGAACTTTATGGCGTTTTCTAATAAATTAGATAATACTTGAATTAATTTATTGGTATCTGTTTCCACACCGCTGTGTTGATCGTTTAGTCCTTTTTTAAATTTAAGTTTTACGCCCGTATTCTCTAATTGGAAAGAATATTTTGAATAGAGATCATCAATGACCCCATTGATATTACAAAAAGACTTTTCGATAGTAATGATATTAGATTCAATCTTTGAAATATCTACAATATTCGATATAAAACTCAAAAGACGATTTCCTTCTTTTTCAATATATCCTAAATAGGTGTCTTTCGTTTTATTTGAAATATTCTTTCTTTTCAATAATTCTGAAAAACCTAAAATACCGTTCATTGGAGTACGTAATTCATGGCTCATATTTGCAAGAAATGCTGATTTTAATCGGTCACTTTCTTCTGCTTTTTCTTTAGCCTTGGTGAGCTCCATAGCAAATAATTTTTGCTCGGTGATATCTTGATTGGTTCCTGCAAAACCTATAACTTCTCCGCTAACTTTCTTTATAGGTTGACATATAATTCTTAGTGTTTTTTGCTGATCATTGGGAAGACAAATTCTAATTTCAATATCATATGCAATTCCATGGTGAGTAGCTTTTTCAATAGATCTATTAAACAGTTGTTGATCGTCTTTGTGAATCCGTTGAACCATTGTATCAAAATCAGGAGTAGTATCTTTCTTGGAATCAAACCCCCACATATGAAACGTTTCATCCGACCACTCTATCTTTCTATTGGATAGATTAAATAACCAGCTTCCAACTTTTGCTAATTTCTGTGCTTCATTTAATTCATTCTCTATTTTTTTTCTATCTGTGATATCTTGAGTGACACCAAATACGGTCCCTTCGTTTATTTGTAAAGCGAGTATACTTAGATCTCGTATTTCATTATTAGGTCGAACGATTTTAAATTCAAAAGACTCTGTTACCTCACCTTTGAATAATTGACTAATAGCATGCTCCATCTTATGCCTATCTTCCACTATAATTGCCTTGCTTACATTTTCACTAGTAGGGACAAAACCCTCTTTTTCAACACCATAAATTCGGTACATTTCATCAGACCATAAGGCATGATCAGTCTCCCATTCCCACTCCCAATTTCCTACGTGACTTATTTTTTGAGCTTCTTGTAATTTCATTAAAGAATCTTCTTTTGCTCGTTCAGCCTCTTTTAACGGTTGAATGCTTTGGATCGTCACAGGAACTGACTGCTGTTCTAATTTAGTTTGAGGAATAGGAATTGAAAATAACGCTGCAAACTCATCTCCCTTTAGTGTTTTATAATTTACTTCTGCTGTAAAGGATTTCTCATTATTCCATATGGACTCCAACAGGTCAATAAATACTTTGTTTGCTCCGCCTCCAAATGTGCTCTGTAAATTATTTAAAAACTCTTGATTACTCTCTGCTTTAAATAATCTTAAAGTAGCTTTATTGACACTATTAATCCTTAATTTTTTAATTAAGGAAAGTAAAACCTTAGGATTCTCGATTAAATATATTTTAATATTTGGTATATCGAGTCTTCTAAGCTCTTCTATTTGTTCAAATACTAGCGTTAAATCTTCATTCCAAATAGAAATGGAAGCATTCTCAAATAGTCTCTTATAATCCTGTTTTATTTTGATTTCGGATTGCAATTCATTAATACGATTCTCTAACTCCTTATATGTAGGTTTTTCATTTGATTCCATTAGGTTTTTATGATATTGAATATAAGGTTAGTGGAAAAATTTAATAAATAAAAATAGTGTATTTAGAGTAGATAAAGGTGTCAAATTTTTATGTGTTGTTTTAATCTTGGGGAATCACTTAAAATTTGGTGCATTAAATTGATGGTCAGTATACTAATGGCTACACCTTTTCTTACTTTCTTTATACAGACTAGATGCTTCACCTTACTATGTATAGATATGTATATCTGAAAGGGTAAAGGGTTGGAAGTAAGGTGGCTATAAAGGTGGAATCATAGCCTTTAGCAGTTTGGTGTGGAAAAACAGAGTAATAGTAGTAGTAGTTTCTGCAATTAGTTTTTATTATCATGTGATGTGTGCACTTGTCATTTACCAGTTCTCTTTACTGCCGCCAGGCAGTAAAGAGAACTGCAGCAATATATAAACAAGATACTGGCATGATCACATTATCAAATAAACGTCTTAAAAAAATGTTTTATCGTTGTAAATAAGGAGATAAGGTATCACGACATTTATCTCTTTATAGAGGCAGAACAAGTAAATAGGAATAGTATAAAAAAAGCTTAAAGAGTCAAATTCTTGATTCTATAAGCTTCGTATGATGCTGTCTTAAAATTAAAGAATAGGAGATTTGTTTTTAAGTCAAGTTTTTTTGGATCCAACTAAACTAGTGCTATTTGAACCGTTATTCGATAGCTTATTGACAAACAAATATCTGTTTTTCCGATTCATCATTAAACGCCTCTTCTTTAAAATCTCCAAACTTATGAATAACATTAAATCCATTCCATTCCAGATAGGCATCTAATTCTTGAGGAAAAAACAGTCTCATATCCAAATTTTGAATCGAATCAAACTCCCCATTTATATAATAATGCCATTCTATACGATTGATCTGAGTTTTATTTTCATATCTCATGACCTGTTTTATCCATATTTCCCTTCCATCATTGGTGGTATATGCTGCAATTTCTTTTTGTTCTTTTTCACCTTCAACAATAAATTGAATATTCGGATTATAGCAATCTAACAGGAATAAACCGTCTTCTTTGAGATGGTTTTTAACGACCTTAAATGCTTTAAATAAATCTTCATTTGTATATAAATGATGAATGGAATTAAATGGAATAAAAATAAGATCGTATTTTTTATTTAATTCTAAATTTCTAATATCTGCTTCAATAAACTCAACCTCTAATCCTTCTTCAGAAGCTTTTGCTCTTGCTTGATCCAGCATTGTAGAAGTGTAATCTACCCCGCTAATATCATATCCATCCTTTGCAATTGGAAGAGTAAGTCTGCCTGTGCCACAACAAAGTTCGAGTATACGGGCATTCTTGTTTTTTGGTAGCCAGCTCTTGTAAAATTGCAAATCAGCTAGGTTGGTGTTCATTCCATCATAAATATGGGCATCGTAAATTAAATCGCCAACTTTATAATTAGCATTTATTTTATCCTTCAAAATCTATTGATTATTTAACTGTTAATTTATAATTAGCGCACTCACAAAAATGTATCATCCCAATGAAAGGTACTCTAAAAAAATTTTCCTGTTTGGTTTGTTGATCCTGTCTGCTCATAGGCGGGTGTTAAAGTAATCCATTTAGACCTTTTGCGGCAGTTAGAAAACCTCAGTAGTTCCAATAATAGCTAACGGTGCTTATAAACAGGCTGTATTTAGTAATAAGATATTTACGACTTAATTTACGATGCCCATAATTCTTTCTCCAAAGTCTTCTGCCTCCTTATTCAAAATTAGAGATTACTCAATTTCTGTCTCAATAGCGATTGAAAATTTAGTATCAGGTTCCATTGTTTTATAGGTTTTTTTTTGCATTATATCTAAAGATTCATCTTCTTGGTCTGGAAGTCCTAGCCAAGGTTCTATACATATATAATCTGCAGATGGTTTTGACCACAATGCAAGATGCGGATAATCTTTAAATCGAACTATGATTCCTTTTTTCTCTTTCTTTTTACGCAATCGAACCCAATCGCATGCTATGTTAGGAAATATCAATGCATCTTCATTAAATAAGGTATCTGAAAGTGGAAGAATCCCTCCCGTACTCGCAATTTTACGTTTGTGAAGCGATAGCAATCCAGAAGCGCCTAACGTACTTGAAGCAAGGGGCAATGGAGAAGGGAACTCAATTACATAGTCAGATAGCTTTATATTGTCACTTAAAGGGCACGCATATGCAGTATGTCCACCGCAAGCAAATTGTATGGGAGCAGCGTCTCTATTTTCAACGTTGTAAGTCATTATTAACCGATTGCCTATAAGGGTAAAATCTACCGAGAAAGAAAATTTGAAAGGGTATTGTAGGAGTGTTTCCTCCGAATTGTTAAGAGTAAAAGAGCACTTAGAAATACTATATGTTTTAAAGCTAAGGAGTTCGTTGTTTCGAATAATTCCGTGCTTAGGCATGGCGTATTCTTTTCCATCATAAATAACCTTATCTTCTTTAATTTTTCCAATTACTGGAAATAAAATCGGGGAACTGCTTCCCCATATGGATTTGTCTATTTGCCAAATGTACTCCTCGCCAGTTGCCTTATTTTTTAAAGATCGTATCTCTGCTCCACTAGATTCAATGGTGCAAATTAGCTTTTCGTTTTCTATAATGTGTAGCATATTTGTCGTGTGGATAAACAACAAAATTAGTAAACTCAAACGTAATGTAAAATTCGCAATTTTTTTAATGAGTAGGCTAGTAATAGTAATTATTTACACATATCTAGAGTTGTGTAATACGATATTCTTTTTATTTTGAATTGGTTCAACGTTGTTTACAAGCAAAAGATTCAAATAAAAAGTTGATCCCTATCATGATCAGAATTAAAGATAAGGTTCCAGCTGCAATCCATTGCCATTCTTCCGCTTGGCTGTGTTTTAAAAAACCGCTTTCTACTAAAGCAGATAGTCCAACACCCAATAGAGCAGTTCCTATACCTCCAAACCACCAATAGCGTTTTTGCAACTGTTCTTTCGTGTAACTATTCTTTTTCATTGTTGATTTCTAAGTAAATTCGTTTTATAAGTCCGAAGGTATTTTAAAAATATTCCCCGTCGTTTTTGCTCTTATCAATGCAGCGTCCTACTTCAAATTCACCAAGTCATTAAGCTGTTTTTCATACGCGTCTTAAGTTGGACTACTTTTAAACTTAGAAAACATCTAACAGGCTCAAAGAACTATTTTTATGAATCTATGAGCACAGATTCATAGTGGTAGGAAAGGAATAAAGAAAAGAGTTGTTTAAAGTCCGATTATTATGTGCAGGGCACACCTATTTAGTTTTTATCTAGCAATTCTATTCTGTCTGCTGTAATAGCTATTAGCTTTTGCTTATACAGATTTCCTAGCGCTTTTTTATAGGATTTTTTACTCATATTTAAGTGAAAACGTATCGCGTCTGGCGAGCTTTTATCGGTCACTAAAATATATCCTTCCGGACTTTCTTTCAACTTTTCTAAAACTTTATCTACGTTAGTATCAATCACATTTAGAAAGCCTTGTGGTCTAAGGGAGACATCTATTTTACCATCTTCCCTTATGTTTTTTATATATCCAATGACTTCCGTGTCCTCCTCTAAATCAGTAAACACTTCATTTTTATAAAGCAATCCTTCCCACTCTTCCTCTATTAAAACAATATATCCCAAGGGTGTTTCTCTTTCAATAATTAAGTGTACTTGATCTCCTATTTGTAAATCCATTACTGTATTTATTTATCTTTTTTAACGTATTTTTATAAGAATAGCAGGGTGGTAAATACCCATCTAATATTTAATTTAACACAAGTCGAACTTTTAAATTTGACGACTTTGCAAAAATACTTTTAGCATTGGGTTAAGCAACTCATTGCTCTATTATTTTTAATTAAGTTGTTGCCAGTAGTATTTTATGGCATAAATATATCAATTATCTTCTTAATAAGTACCGAATTGATGTTGATGTCTTCCTTTGGTTGAATTGACTTTCCTTTTGTCTTTGATCAATTAGCTTTCGCGAAAGCGAAACGAGAGGAAAACAGGAACTCAAATAAAGGCTAATAGGAGTGATGCTGTAGGCTATTTGCGAGTACGCTTTGATCAATGAGGTTCTTATTTATAACGCACTTCCAGAAGTAGTTGAGCCACTTATAAGTTCGAGGTGATATTTTAAATTTCAAATAATACCTTTGAGATATGATATGTGAAATGGAGTTTGGAAGAGTCAAATACTTGATTATAAGAGCCTAGAATACTAGTTTCTCAAATTAAAGAAGAAAAGTGTTGTTTTTTACCTCGGTTCATTGTTAACGACTGGCTTTATTTCTTTCATTTGATGGTATTCTATTTAATCTCTATCAAAATAATTACGGATTACAGAAATCGCAATACATTGGTTCTTCAGATGTTTTTTTATGCGGATACATTTCTTCTTTTTCGAAAGGACATTTTTGACAGCTATAAATAAAACTTAACGCAGAATTGGTAGGTGAACCACACCAACTACATTCTAATCCTTTTTTTACATCTGTAACTCCAAAACCTGGAATATTGCATTGAGGACAACAAGAGTTTACTTTATCTACCAATTTTTTGGCCGCATTTTTAATTACAGTCATTCTACTTGGGTTGTACATTGCTCTCATATCGGTTTCTGCGTAAACAGTATTGAATTTTTCAAGCATTAAATGAAATGATTTTTTTAAGTCTTCCAAATTTGTAATGCCTTTGATTATATAGCTATTGTCTGTTTTTGATTTACGAAGTATCAGTCCGTGAGAAGGGAATTTTACTGCGTCAGCAAAGTCCAAAAGTTCTTGTTCATTCTTAATGTCACTTCCATTAAAATTTGTTTCTGTACTTAGTTCTCTGACTATAATCTCTAATTTGTTTTTCTTATCAATAAATATTAAAAACTCATCGTCTGCACTTACAAAAAATATGGAAGGATGCGGGCCAAAAGAACCTTCACTTGCTATTCCTAAATCACAGTTACTTCCTTCCATTGCCATCAAACATTTTTGTCTTGCAGCAGCAATAGGGTCAAGTTCTCTTTCAATTTCTCCTGTAAAAGTGCCAAGAGTATCTGTATCGAAACCTTCTTGTATGAAGCATACTACACCTAATCCCTTCTCCAATAGCGGTGCAATCACTTTTTCCTTTTCGTGTTTTGTCGCTATTACTAAGCCTCTACCTTTGAACATAACGGATTAGTGTGTTACATTTTCTGTGGTAAAATCTATTGCCATACCTTTTTTATCTTCATTCCAAAGACCATTATCATAGACTAAATTTCCGTTTACGAATGTTTGTTTGATTTCCGTTTGAAATATGGTTCCTTCCAATGGCGACCAACCACATTTATAAAGCAGATTATCTTTAGCTACTGTCCACTTGCTATTCAAGTCCACCAAGGTTAAGTCTGCATAATATCCTTCTCGGATAAATCCTCTGTTTGTCATTTTATAGAGAATAGCAGGATTATGACACATTTTCTCAACTATTTTTTCCAATGAAATGAGACCTTTTTTATAAAATTCTAACATACAATTAAGGGAATGCTGAACCATTGGTGCTCCTGACATTGATTGAAAGTAAGATTGTTCCTTTTCCTCTAAAGTATGAGGTGCATGGTCGGTGGTTATAATATCTATTCTGTCATCAAGTAACGCCTTTAATAAGCCTTCTTTGTCTTGCTTCGTTTTTATGGCTGGGTTCCATTTAATTAGCACTCCTAAGCGTTCATAGTCTTTGTCTGTGAACCAAAGGTGATGTACCGAAACTTCCGTAGTTATTTTTTTATCTTTCAGTAGAATATCATTTCGAAATAAGTGCGTTTCTGCCTCAGTTGTTAAGTGTAAAATATGTAATCGAGCGTTATGTTTTTTAGCTATTTCAATGGCACGTTTTGTAGCTTCATAACAGCCTACAGTACTTCTAATAATGGGATGAAACTTTGCGGGAATATCATCGCCATATTTTTCTCTAAAAGCCTGTTCATTTGCTTCAACGATCTCTTCTTTTTCTGAATGAATGGCGATAATGGATGTGCAGTTAGCAAATAGTTTTTCCATTTTTTCTGGACTATCAGCCAGTAGATTCCCCTTTTTGGTAAAGTACAATCCGTCATCTGAAACACCAATAAATTGGCTCGTGTCAATTTTTATAACCTCATCAATATTATCCCCATTTACACCAAGAAAAAATGAATAGTTGGCTAAAGATTTTTTTGAAGCTATTTCATACTTTTCCTTCAGACTTTTAACGGTCAAAATATTCGGAACCGTATTTGGCATATCAATGAAGGAAGTCACTCCTCCAGCTATGGCCGCTTTACTTTCGGTATACAAATCTCCTTTGTGCGTAAGTCCGGGGTCTCTAAAATGGACTTGGCCATCAATGATTCCTGGGAACAAATGTTTACCTGTACCGTCAATTACTTTGTAGTTTGGTTCAATTTTAATCCTTCCAATTTTTTGAATAAATCCGTCCGACAACAGCACGTCTTTGATTGATGATATTCCCTCATTCACAATGGTTGTATTCCTAATTAAAATTCTTTCGTTCATTGTTCATTTTCTATAATATTCGAGATGATAAAACCTTTGTTTCTAGAATGGGTTAAATAAGTAAAATAAATGAGCATTAAAAATCTCAAAGATTCAAATACTTGATTCTAAGAGCCTAGAAAACTGTTGTCTTAAATTAAAGAATAAAAGTGTTTTTTTAACCTCAGTTCTATGATTTATAATGGGTTGGATACTGCTTTGTTATTAATTCATAACCTCAAAAACGACAAAATTCCAAATCATCTTTGCTTTATATAATTAATAACACCTCCTTTTAAAATGATTTCAACTTGTCTGTTACTAATGTTGAATGCGAGCTGAATTTTCGTTCCTTTTCCAACTACAGTCGCTGTTATTGAATCATTATTTTTGATGGTCTCTCTAATGTTTTCTAATCGTAAAACATCCCCTTGTTCCAGTTTGTCCCAATCATCTGTGTTTTTAAACTCAAAAGGAACAATACCAAAATTGATTAGGTTTTGCCAACCAATACGTGCATAGGATTTAGCGATAGCGAACTTTTGCCCTAGATACTTGGGAGCCAAAGCAGCATGTTCTCTGCTGGAGCCTTGGGCATAATTTTCACCCGCTATAACACAAAAGCCTTTGTAGTTTTTTTGATTTTCAATGGCACGATCGTAAAAGCTTTGGTCAATGGCATAATAAGCAAACTTGCTTATCTCCGGAATATTTGAACGTAAAGGCAGCACATCGGCCCCTGCTTTCAATATTCCATCAGTTGAAATATTGTCATCCATTTTCAACAAAACGGGAATTTCCATTTCATCAGGAAGCTCTTCAAAATCAGGAAGTGTTTTAATATTCGGCCCCTTCAATAATTCAGTATATCCCCCATTAGGAGCAATTAGCATATTATTGTTTATCTTAATATGGGTAGGTTCTTCCCATTTAGGATAGGATATATTCTTGAGTTTTTTGAGTTCTCTTGGATCAGTAATTTCTCCCATTAGTGCAGCAGCAGCAGCCGTTTCTGGACTACATAGATAGACCTGATCTTCGAGTGTTCCTGAACGTCCCGGGAAATTACGAGGCATTGTTCGGAGACTAATCGTATTGGTAGCAGGTGCCTGTCCCATACCTATACATCCCATACAACCGGATTGATGAAGTCTTGCACCCGCAGCAACCAGTGGCCCCAGAGCTTTCATTTCCATTAAGTTTTCCAAGACCTGACGAGAAGACGGGTTAACATCAAATGAAACATGGGGAGACAACACATTTCCTTTTAGAATTTGAGATACCATCCAAAAATCACGCAGTCCGGGATTGGCAGAAGAGCCAACAACGACTTGGGCTACTTTTAAACCGCTCACCTCTCTTACCGGAACAACGTTTCCTGGGCTGCTGGGAAGTGCAATTAAAGGTTCTAACTCAGATAAATTTATCTCTTCGTAGTGGTCATAGGATGCTCCTTCATCAGCTTCTAGTTTAACCCAGTCCTCTTCTCTTCCTTCTCTTCGTAGGAATTCACGGGTGATTTCATCAGAAGGAAATACAGAAGAAGTAGCGCCCAACTCGGTACCCATATTTGTTATAACATGACGATCCCAAGCACTTAAGCATTTCAAGCCCTCACCATAATATTCTAAGATATATCCTCGCCCTCCAGTCACATCATACCTTCGAAGCATTTCTAAAACAATATCCTTAGCACTTATCCAGTCAGGTAGTTTTCCAATGAGCTTGATGCCCATAATTTTTGGCATTTTAATATAATATGGCTCACCTGCCGAAGCCAGTGCTACATCCAAGCCACCTGTGCCCATAGCAAGCATTCCAATGCCACCGCCAGCAGGAGTATGGCTGTCCGACCCCAATAGGGTTTGACCCGGTTTGCCAAAACGTTCCATATGTACAACATGACTAATTCCGTTTCCAGACTTACTAAACCAAAATCCAAAGCGAGCAGCGGCTGACTGAAGAAAAATATGATCATCCATGTTCTTATAATCCGTTTGAAGCAGATTGTGATCCACATACTGAACTGCTATCTCTGCTTTACTCTTTTTTAATTTAAACGCTTCCAATTCCAGCATTACTAAAGTGCCAGTGGCATCTTGTAACAATACTTGATCGATTTTTAATGCGATTTCGTGTCCGGGATTCATCTTACCCGAAATAAGATGAGCACTGATCAATTTTTGACTAAGGTTTTGAGTTTTCATAATGGAATATTTTATTTTTTAGCCTGTCCAACAACGTCTCTGTATATGGTTCTTGGCGTGAAAATTGTAAAATTCTTTTCGGATAAGCACAAGCCATCCGCCGCGGTGGATTTTTTATGACTTGCCTGCCGGCAGGTCTTTTTCTCCAATAAGCCATACTTCGATAAATTCAGCACGAGCTTTAAAAATTTGGCAACTTCGTAAATGTATCTTTATCATTGAGTTAAGCGACTATTGCCCTATTATATTTATACGTTTTTGCCCAAAGTGCTTCCCGTAATGTTGATCAATAATCTTGTATCCATACTTCTGTTGGAATGTGTAATTTGGCGTTCAATTTTCTAATCATATCCAAAGTAAGTTTGCGTTTTTTGTTCATTATTTTGCTTACTCGACTTTTGAAACCAATCATTTCTACTAAATCTTTTTGTTTCAATCCCATTTGTTCCATTCTAAAGTTAATGGCTGAAATTGGTTCTGGCATTGCAATTGGAAAGTTCTCGTTTTCGTAGTTGTCAATTACGATTGCAAGTATTTCCAATTCGTCACCTGCATCAGTTCCTTTTTCGGCATCAAAGATTATTTCTAAACGCTCAAGTGCTTTTTGGTAATCCGCCTCGTTTCTAATCGGTTTTATATTCATCCTAAATTTCGTTAGCGTTAATTTTTTCATATTCGGCATGTGTTCCGATAAATCGTACACAAGCAAGTTGGTACTCAAAATTAAATTTTACAATCAGTCGGCAATCATGGCCTTTAATAGTAACTACAATACGATTGTCTTTCAAAATACTCGCGTAGGGATATCCCGATTGGAGCTCGTTGATTGATGACCAATTTGATTTTTAAGCTTCACCATACCGCGTTTTCAATTGAAGTTTGCAGTTAGCCTGCTATTCTCAAAAATATCGCAATGTTCGTCTCTAAAATATTTTCAAGCCAAGTTATTTATTTTAAATATATTTAAAAAGTTACCAAAATGATAGCTAATATATTTCTTTAGCATTATGGGCAATCTGTTTGGTGTACGATAGTTGGGTAGTGAATCATTAAAGTTAGTAAATAAAAACTGAATAGAAAATTCCAGTAAAATTTTCTTAAGTAGGCAAGAACCAAGTAATTCATTCTACATGGTGTTGTAGGCTTCCCTAAAAATAGGACAGTTATAAATTCGAATTTACTAACTTTAAATTCAAACTGTCACAATGAGAAACAGCAAATTTAACGAGAGTCAAATTATCAAGGCTCTCAAGGAAAATCAAC
>Ga0307933_1000284_pt1 | contig 48699 bp, 50 predicted proteins | sample OrgLakmetageno88_FD_201811 | JGI IMG/M metagenome (GOLD analysis project Ga0307933, IMG submission 201811) | Saline water microbial communities from Organic Lake, Antarctica - #88 | ecosystem: Environmental > Aquatic > Non-marine Saline and Alkaline > Saline | place: Antarctica: Organic Lake... | reverse complement strand
CTATTCAGGATGTTGCTGTTAACGACAATGCACGGGGGGTATTAGTAGCACGTGCAAATGGTGCAGTGATGTTTTTTGAACCGCAAACACAGCGCCGTTTGGAATTTTTAGGGCATGGCGATAGCAAAGTGAATGCAATCGATTTATCGGCAAATGGCAAATATGCCTTGAGCGGCGGTAATGATTACAATGCTTATTTATGGAGTACTGAAAGCGGTCAAGTTATGCATGTATTTGGACATTCTAACCGAGTGACCATGGTAAAACTTGATCAACAAGCGCGTTATGCCTTTACGTCTGACGGTCATGATGACGCTCAAATTTGGGATGTGCAAACAGGCGAAGCGGTAAGTCAGTTATCCTTTATTGAGAGACAAATTATTTTTACCAGCGCTGATTTTTCAGATGATGGTAAGTACTTGCTTACAGGTTCTCCCTCAAAAAGGTTGATGTTGTGGGATGTCCAGACGGGTAAAGAGCTTAAGCAGTGGCGTGTTGCTCCCAGCGATGGCCCAGCACCACAATCTGCGGTGGTCTACGCAGTAGGGTTTAAACAATCGCAAGCGATATCTATCGCAAGCAGTGGAAATTTAGCATTTTGGAATATATACGATGAGCAATAAATCAATAACCGACGAGCTACTTAGCGAGATTGAAAACCTACAGGTAAAAGTTGCCTATCAGGAAGATACTATTGAGCAACTGAATAAAATTGTGACTGAGCATCAATCGCAACTTCAACATTTGCAGTCGTTTTCACATAAGGTCATTGAGAAGTTGCAAAGTATAGAAACGAATGATGGCTCGGGCTCTGATGAGATTGAGTTGCCGCCTCATTACTAGATATTACCTCGCCTTAGGGTTTAAACACCCCAATGACCCCTGCATCGTTTTTGCTGGCGGCTGCAACGTCTTTATCAGTCTGGCTTTCACTATAATCACAGTTAACGCAGGCTAGCATTTCAATATTGTTTTCAAAGTACAACATAAGAGTGTCAGTTTGTTTGCATGACGGGCAGGTTGCCCCTGCGATGAAGCGCTTTTTCGTTTTATTAACCATAGTTTGAATGAATATTCCTTTTAGTTAGACAGGTATTATACACCCCTTGTAAGACTAATGATCATCAGTGCTTTATTTGCTATGCTTGCGCGCAAATTTGTTAGCTTCAGTAATCATGATAAGACTTCAGGATTTGACCCTGTATAGGGGCATAAAGCCGCTTTTAGAAAATGTGAGTTTAGATGTATTTAGCGGCCAAAAGGTCGCTATTATTGGTCGTAATGGCTGCGGTAAATCAAGCTTATTTGCGATGCTGTTAGGCGAGCTAGCACCGGATATGGGGCATTGTACCTGGCCGAGTGATTGGCAGGTCGTCTCAGTCGCGCAAACTATTGGTGAAACGGGCATGTCGGCGCTCAGTTACGTCGTGGCGGGAGATAGTCGATTACAGCAACTCAACAAAGATTTGGCCAAAGCCGAAGAGGCTCATGACGGTCATCAAATTGCATTATTACATGATCAACTTGCCCAAGCTGGCGCATATGATATCGATGCTAGAGCTGCGACAATACTAGCCGGGCTTGGTTTTTCAGAAGTAAAATTGCATCAGAGTGTATCGTCATTTTCAGGTGGCTGGCAGATGCGCTTAAACCTGGCGCGAGCGCTTTTATGCCCATCTGACTTGCTATTGCTCGATGAGCCCACCAACCATTTAGACTTAGATGCTGTGCTGTGGTTGGAAACCTGGTTACAACAATACAGCGGTACCTTGCTACTTATTTCCCATGATAAAACCTTTATTGATAATTGCGCTAATCAAATATTGAGCTTTGAGAATAAAGCATTGATGTCTTATACCGGCGGTTATTCAGGCTATGAGAAACAACGCGCGATGCGCATAAAGTTAGCCGCTAGCGAATACGAGAAGCAGCAAAAGAAACGTGAACATCTGACCGCCTTTATTACTCGTTTCAAAGCCAAAGCAAGTAAGGCCAAACAAGCCCAAAGCCGCGTAAAACAGCTAGAAAAAATGCAAGACATCCTTCCGTTGCATCAATCCAGTGGCTTTTCTTTTGAATTTAGGACACCCAAAAAACTGCCCAATCCTCTTATCAAAATGGAAAATGTGCAGCTCGGATATAGCGAGCAGCCTATTCTTAATAAGGTGCACCTAAATCTGGTACCGGGCAGTCGCATTGGGCTACTGGGAAAAAACGGCGCGGGTAAGTCGACCTTAATCAAACTGATGTCGGGTACCTTGTCCCCTTTGGCGGGAGAGTATTTAACCTCTGCTGGACTGCATATTGGTTATTTTGCTCAGCATCAGGTAGATGCATTAGATATGCAGGCAAGCCCTTTTGACCATATTCAGCGCCTAGATGTCAAAATGACCGAACAAGCCGTACGAGATTATCTCGGTGGCTTTGGCTTTCATGGTGATGAAGCGGTTGCTTTGGTTGCGCCCATGTCCGGGGGAGAAAAGGCGCGCTTAGTGTTAGCTATTTTAGTATTTCAAGAACCGAACTTACTTTTACTCGATGAGCCAACTAATCACTTAGATATTGAAATGCGACAAGCACTTAACTTTGCGTTACAAAGTTTTGAAGGGGCGATTGTGCTGGTATCGCATGACCGCTACTTATTGGCGTCGGTGTGTGATGACTATTATCTGGTGGATGATGGGCAAGTAAAACCCTTTGCTGGAGATTTAGAAGATTATCGTAAGTGGATGTTAGCCAGTGCCGCTGCTGCTAGAGCTTCACTCAATAGCGATACGACATCAAGCGAATCAGTGCCGTCGCTAACTACGAGTGTTATTGACCGCAAAACGCTTAAACGTCTAGAGGCTGAGTTTCGCCAGCAAACCAAAAGTTACCGTGAGCAAATAAAGCAACAAGAAGCTAAGATGGCAGACTTGAATCAGCAAAAACAAGAGATTGAATCACAGATGAGTGAGCCCTCTTTGTACGATGCTGAAAATAAAGCTAAGTTGACACAAATGATTGCAAGCCAAGCGCAGATTAACAGCGCTTTAGATGAATCCGAAATGCTTTGGTTGGATGCTCAAGAACAACTTGAACAAGCGCAGGTAGATTTTGACGCGCGTGTTGGGGGTCAAGGCGATGTTTAAGATAGATGACAGGGCGTTTTGGGACTACTCGTTGTTGGCTTACAAAAACGAGGCCGTAAAAGATGCCTGCTTATTATTGCAAGATAATATGGACCTGAATGTGAATGTGATGCTATCGATGATGTACTTATGCCATCATGATCGTATGTATCATTTTGAGGACATTGAAAAGCTTGAAATGGCTATTAGTGTTTCAGAAAAAGTCTTAAAACAACATCGAGCCAAAAGGCGTGACTTAAAAGCGATTGATACCGGCTTTTATGAGCAAGCATTGCGCGAGGAATTGGTACTCGAAAAGCAGCAGCAAGCGCAAATAAGCGAATACGCCAATACTTTGGTATTTAATGCTTATGGCGAACCGACGCAACTTTCTGATCAACTGGTTGCTTTGTGTATGCGTCAATCAATGCGCCCACAGTTTAAGAAAAAAAACCAAGTAAAAAGTGTTTCAGCTGACGAGTTAGATGCCTGCGCGGCCTTAGCAAACTTTGTTGAACGTGATTGGAATTACCGTTGATGCTAGGTGGTGAGTCATTTTGAAAACACAATTTGGTAAAATCTCTCAATCGACATTTCAAGCGCCATGGTGGGCACGCAATGCTCATATTCAAACTATTTATCCAAAGTTTTTTTTAAGCACACCCGAAACTTTGTTCTTGCATGAGCGAATTGACACTCCTGACGGTGATTTTTTAGATTTAGCACTTAGCATTCCGGAAAACGCTAGGGGTATAGCATTATTGTTTCATGGCTTAGAGGGCTCAAAAGACAGCCATTATATTCGTCATCTCTCGCATCAATTATCTCAGGAAGGGATTGCCTCGGTGGTGATGCATTTTCGTGGCTGCAGTGGTGAAATAAATAGAACGCCGCGGGCTTATCATTCAGGTGAAATTACTGACGCCCAACATACGCTTAGGTGGCTCAATGCACGATATTCACATCTAAAGTTGTTTACAGTGGGTTTTTCGCTTGGTGGGAATATGTTACTCAAGTTGCTAAGCGAGCAGCATCAATTTCCTATCGTGGCTGCGGTAAGTGTGTCAGCACCTTTAAATTTGGCGGCTAGCGCAGATGCGATCAACCGCGGTTTTGCAAGAGCATATCAAGCACATTTACTGAAAAGTATGAAAGCGAACTTATTAACAAAGATGCAGATGATAGATATGAGCGCACACATTGCGTTAAACAAAGATCAGGTCGCACAGTTAAAATCATTTCAAGGCTTCGACCAATACGTCACCTCCCAACTGCATGGCTTTGCAGATGCCAGCGACTATTACCAAAAAGCTAGCGCTTTACCCGATTTACATAAAATTCAGACACCCACCTTAGTACTTCATGCAGCAGACGATCCCTTTATGGACAGCCGCGTAATACCCAGCGAAGCTGACTTGTCAGCTAATATTGCTTACGAATTGAGTCAACAGGGAGGACATGTTGGCTTTGTTGGTGGCACAATGAGGACACCCAAACTTTGGCTGCCCGAACGCATCACTCAATTTATTAGCGAGCATTTATGATTATTCCTTACGAGCAACTTTCTGATGAAATTTTAGATAACATCATTGAAGCCTTTGTTCTCAGAGAGGGAACGGATTATGGGGATATTGAATATACACTGGCGCAAAAAGTTGAACACGTGAAACAGCAGTTAGCCTCTGGTGAGGCCTTTGTTGAATATTCTGAGGAGCATGAAAGCGTCACAATTATTGCGCGCTAACATTTTTGATGCGCGCTAACATTTTTGAGTGTCCAAATTAAACGCTAGGCAATAAAAAAGCGCGATTGTAAGTGTCTAAATCGCGCTTTGATTGTATTAGTAAAGCTTAATTATTATTGAATACCACATAGAACGTAAACGGTACAGTTTGGGAAATATTTTGCAACTTAGCGACTTCTCTTAGCGCCTCTACTCCACCCGTTAGACCAAAATCAGCTGCATTTATTACAGTAGGTTTTACTGTAGCCGCTGACAATTGTCCGTTTGTTAAACCCGTGACGACAATATCAAAACTTAGCTTGGAACTTGCACCGCTTAGGCTCAGCTCACCTTCCACAGTAGCTAGTTTTCGCTCGCCGGGCAAAAGACTTAACAAACTATCATCTAACTGAGCAGTAAATTTCGCATTCGCAAAAGAAGCCACGTTAAACAGCATCGTTTGCATGCGCTCATTGCGAATAGGGATGAGTGTGTTAACTGAGGTTAAATCTACGACTAAGCTCAACGCGCCATCTTCGGTGATACTGCCGGTGAAATTGTCGAAGGTATGACTCTCAGTCACATTAACGTTTTTCGTTGATAAAAAGTTTACAGAGCTGCTGACCTTTTCTAGCTGATAATCTGCCATCGCAAATGGTGCTGCAGACATAAGCGACACCATTAACATTGCTTTAAATCTATTCATGTACCGAGCCATTTACTATCTCCACTGAAAAAAACTTACCTATATTGGATTATACTGTGCCAATCGACTCGTTGATCACCAAGTACAATAAAATCAGGGTTAGTAACCTCTTCTCTTTGGTTGTAACTGAGCTCATCAAAGGTGGCCGCTTTTATCTGTCCACCTGCTTCGTTAATAATGCATTGAGATGCACCTGTATCCCATTCTCCCGTGACGCCTAGTCGCATGAATAGGTCAGCCTTACCTTCAGCAATCAAGCAGGCTTTCAATGAGCATGAGCCAGTGGGTAAAGTTTGATATTTGCGTTTTACCGACAGCCGCTCCATGACACGTTCTCGGGATTGACGCCGACTAATTGCGATCATCACCACGTCTTCGCTTGGAACCGCAAATGGTCTGACTGCGATAGCCTTCGTTTCTGACTGACAGCGTTTGTAAGCCCCTTGATTGAGGCTGGCAAAATACAATGACTCGCCACAGGGCCAATAAATCACGCCAATCACGGGTTGATTTCTTTCAATCAATGCAATGTTGATGGTGAAGTCACCGCTTCGCGCAACAAACTCCTGCGTGCCATCAATAGGGTCAATTAACCAATAGCGCGTCCAGTCTTGCCTTTGATTAAGCGCCGGTATTTCAGTCTCTTCAGACATGATAGGAATATTAGGAGTTAAGCGAGACAGTGCTTCGGTAATAATTTCATTGGCGCGATAGTCTGCGCTAGTAACAGGCGATTCGTCTTCTTTCTCGAAGGTCTCAAAATCACCTTTGTCATAAATATCGAGTACTTCTATACCGGCTTGGACCGCAACTTCTTTCGCAATTTCTAGCAATGCATCAATCGATTTTGACATCATAAGCTTGCTCTCCACCGTTGTAGCAATAACAATGCCGCGATGCTGCGAGCTTCACCAAAATCCTCTCGTGCAAGCAGCTCATCAACATTAGCAACGGGCCACGGGACGACTTCTAGCGGCTCTGGCTCATCGCCCTCTAGTCGGCTAGGGCTTAGGTTTTGAGCGATTAGAATATCCATCGAGGCATTAAAAAAGGTGGGGGCCATCCATACTTTCTGTAGTGGGAATATATCACTTGCGCGATAGCCCACTTCTTCTTGCAACTCGCGATTAGCTGCCTCAACGGCCGTTTCACCTGGGTCGACTAGGCCTTTTGGGAAGCCAAGCTGATAAGAGTGCGTGCCTGCGGCATATTCGCGAATCAATAGCATTGTATCGATATCAATGAGTGGGATGATCATCACCGCACCGCGACCGGCTCCAGCCATCCGCTCAAATTCACGGGTTTCACCGTTGCTAAAAGTTAAGTCAAGCTGCTCAATTTTGAACAAGCGACTTTTTGCCACGATTTGGGCTTTATCAATATTAGGCAATTTTTTATTCGGATTAATTTTACTCATTCAACCAACACAAGATACACTAACACTACAATTTTTATAACATTAGCATAAGGACGATAGATTGGCACTCTTACCCTGGCATAAGATAGAAACGGTTTTATTAGATATGGATGGAACCCTACTAGACTTGACCTTCGACAATCAGTTTTGGGTACATCATATCCCTAAAAAACTCGCTGCGAGCACGGGTCTTTCACTTGAGGAGTCTTATGAGAAGATGCGAAAAGAATACGAGCAAGTGCATGGTGAGATTCAATGGTACTGCCTAGATTATTGGGCAGAGCAACTTGGTCTTGATATTATGTCTGCTAAGCGTGAGTTGATGCATTTGATTCGTATGCGCCCCGATGCTATTCCTTTCTTAGACGCACTGAAACATAGCCAGCGCGAAGTAGTATTGGTAACTAATGCACACCCTGACAGTCTGTCGTTAAAAATAGAAAAAACACAGTTAGATACGCACATTGACACACTGATTTCTACTCACCAATTTGGCGTTACAAAAGAATCCCAGTTGTTGTGGCAACGCTTGCATGCACATCTAGATTTTGACCCTCAGCACACCTTATTTGTAGACGACAGTCAACGCATACTCGACGCGGCAAAAGAATTTGGTATCGCTTATACCTTGGGGATCACTAATCCTGATAGTGAACAAGCTGAAAATGAAATCATAGGACACCCAACGACGAACAACTACTTGCAGATCATTGAATCGATTATTGCTAATAATTTTGAGCGGCAGTCTGCAAATGATTAAGACTTTTTGCATTAGCCCGTGCGCGTGGTCCACGCCGTTGTTGGCCTCATATAAGTTGGCTTCAAATAAAGAGTACAAGATATGACATTAGTAGTACCTCAGGTTCTTACGATTGCAGTGGCGTCGCATAATCCAGTTAAAGTAAAGGCCGCTCAACAGGCCTTCGCTGCGGTTTTTGCCAATACTCAGATAGATGTGATAGAAGTTGATGCCGATTCAGGTGTTCCAGACCAACCTATGAGTTATGAGCAGACCCGAGAGGGCGCTTATAATCGAGTAATAAATAGTCGTGCAGTGCAAGCGGATTATTATATTGCGTATGAAGGTGGGGTTGAGGTATTTGAGGATGGTCCGAAGACCTTTGCAATTGTGTGTATTTCAAATGGGCAAGATACTATTTATGGTCAAACATCAACCTTGCCATTGCCCCTAAGTATTTATCAAAACTTGCTTGCAGGCATGGAACTAGGTGATGCGATGGATGCCTTGTTTAACACTCATAACATTAAGCAAAAGGGTGGGGCTATTGGCCAGCTAACGCAAGGCATTGAAACGCGATTAAGTATTTATCAAAGTGCTGCCGTACTGGCCTTGAGCTTTTTTGCTCAGCCGCATTTGTATGATGTTATCGATAGTGAAAATGCAGTAGATTAAAATCTTACAGTCTTATTTGGTAAAAGCCCTGAGAGTCGCGTTGAAAAAAGCTATCAGCGGCTTGTTTTATTGCGTTTGGTAAGTCTTCGTTGGGCATAAACTGCCCATTGATAGAATAGTTGCCTGCTTGGTCAACGATAATCCTTCCCGATAGTTGTAAATTGTTACCGGGCTTTATGTCTACTGATAGATCGCCCTCACTGCAACTTAGGTCAGCATCAAAATTCCCTAATTTAACCGCCTGTTGTGGGGTATCCACTTCAGCATTAATCCATGCGCCTTTGCCAGACAGCAGCGTGCACGTAGGTGTCATCTCCAATTTTTCGATATCCACCCGAAATCGTCCACTTGCGGTTACCGCAACAGGCAGGCGAAACTGCGAAAGTGCAGCTTTGGCCGGCACAAATATTTGGCTGTCTTGCAAGAAGAGCTGATTTGCTGATAAGAGCTTTACTGACGCCGTAGTATCAATATAGATTTGTTCACTGTCTCGAATGGCGCCGCCTTTGACCTGAAGGTTGGCCTTAAGCAGTAATAAACTCAGAGGCTTAAGCGACCACTCGATATTATTTACTCTAAACCCTTTCGCTTCTACTACACCGGCTTTACCATCAAATAAGGTCCCGCTCACTTGCATCATCTTTACTTGCTGATTACTTTGTTGATTCACTAGCTGTGCAAGGTAGCTAGCGGGAATATACATTACCAAAAATATAATGTAACTGAGCAGGCTGAAAACAATCCACTGCCATGTTTTCATATTATTGCTTTCCTAATTGCAGGCGCCTAACTTGCACAAAACCGTCTTCATTGGTTTCACTGAAATCAGACTGGAGAATAATTACACCGCGCTCTTCCAAACCATTTAACCACTGCATAAGCGTATTAAAAGGCACTCTATCAATCCATACTTGGAGCTCTTCGTCTTGAGGTTGCATACGTGATACGGAAATATTAGCTGCGCGTGTTGTTTGATTAATTAACTGTGTCAAAGATCCAGCATAGCGATTGACCTCACCGCTACGCTCAAGTAACTGGGCTCGGGCAGACTGCTCTTGCACCCACACTAATAACTTTTGATCATTTTCTAGCGCAAGTGCTTGTGTCTTAATGCCAGATTGCAGGGGTGCCCAAATCAAAAAATAAAATACCACCACAACGGTGACTGCCGCGGCACATAATACTAAAATTCTTTCGCGCTCTGACAACGCAATAAACCATTTTTTCAAACCTTGCATGTCTTGCTACCTATCCTTTTACCACAATAACGCCGACGACTTGGTCGCCTTGGTTGTTAATTGCGCCTTGGTCGACCGCAAATCCTAGTGACTGGACGTCTCGTCTAAAGCGTTCGAGGGATTCAAAATTATTCGCGACTGACTGCATGCGCAATTCGGTTCGACTGGCATCGTAGCGCAAGGTTTGCGGTGTCACACCTGAGCTAGCAAAAGCATCACTGAGTTGTGACAAAATGGCGAGCATACCGATGTTGCCACCTGCTTGTTCGAGTCGCCTCATCTCCCTCTCAACCGCTTGACGAGCTTGCCTATACTGTCCGATATCGGGAAATCCTTGGCTTATAGCGGCAGTGATTTGTTGATTAATTTGTTGGCGCTGAGATTTAATATCATTGAGTTCAAGGGTTTGAGCGACAATATTTACGGTCAGTGCGATTACCGCCAGTCCGGCCGCAATCTTCCATTTTTGCCAATGTGGATTGCCTTCTCGTTTTACGGCAAAACGGTCTTGAAATAAATTTAAGCTTTTAGCATCAATATTTTTAAGCATCATCAGCAGTGGTAAATCGGTATAGTCACTAATGACCTGTTCTGGATTAATATCATCCAGCCCATCTATGTCACTGAAACACGTAATGGCCTTTTCATCTTTGCTGGCCGTTTGTGTGATAACACTAAGTAACCAGTTGCCTTCACCCGCTAGTCCTTGCCAGCGGTCGGTGCGTGCGATAATCGTGTTTTCAAGCTGTACCAATGACACTGTATTGTCGTTGTAGGGTAAGGCTAACGCATCAGGCACCATAGTTTGGCAAAAGATACCCGCGTCTTTAAGAGCTTGTTGCCAGAGTTGTAGCTTTTCAATAGCGACTGCTGCGACTTGTTGTAAGTCGCCATCACGCTCGCCAAGCGCAAAAAAGTGCTGGCTTATGTCGCCACAAATGTCTTCTTCAAGCATGAAAGGGATAGCACCGAGCGCCTTGCGACTGGCATTGCTAGGCAAGTTTACATAAGTTAGCAATACATCTGAACTTGGCGCAAGGGCAATTACCTCTGCGCTATCAGCCCTATCCTGCAGTGATGCCAGCTCGAGGGCATTCGCTAACTCACCTGATGCGATGATCTCTGCCGCTTGCTCGCTGTACACTAACCAATGCACAGGGGCGTGCATATCTGCACCTAATCTGAGTATTAAACGTTGCACTAATTAAAAGCCTCCAAATTCACGTCTGACTACGGTAACCACACCGTCTTCAACATTAAATAATGTGGTCAGTCTAAACTGAGCATCATTGTATTTCGCGGTAGTGCTTAGCTTAAAGTATTTTGTGTTAACCGCAAACCAATCTAACTGCTCCGGCTCTAAATTAAGTGAAGAAACTGCCGGTAAGCGCTTAAAGTCCTCAATATTTTGAAAGCCTTCAGGCGGTCTGTTCGAAATAATAGTTTGAGCAGTTTGCAGGCTTTCGCCTAAAAACGCCGCCAATACCTGAGCACCTTCCTCGGTGATAGTGTTAACGTTAACGCTTAGCTTATTCTCTGGGATGACGCAGACCAACGGCATTAGGTCGCCAAGCCATTGATTTTCGATACCCGCCGAGATCCCAGTAATCAGACGCAATTCGGTTTTACTCGACATTGGGCTATTTGCAGCTAAATAAGGTGAGCTTAATGACTCGTAATCGACGTCTTCTGCACCAAAGTTGGAAGGATTATCGTCTTCATCAATCCAATCAATAATCGAGTCGGTAATACTGTCAACCGTAAACGAATCATCAATTATAAGCGTAGATAAGTTATGAAAAACTTGTTGACTGAGGCTGCGCCCGTTTGCAGGGCTTGAATTTGACTGTCTCGGTGTGCGGTTTGCTGAGCCTTGCTCTTCCGTTGAATCGGATTCGGATGACTCAGGATCTGATGAACCCGCGGCGTTAGGGTCAAACTCTGAGTTGATCGCATTTAGATTGAAGCAAGATTGCATATCGTATAGCTCAGCTTTTATACTACCGCCTAATACAGGGTATTCAAAAACCTGCGCCCAAGGCTGTTCTAGGTTGATATTATCTGGACTGAGTTTGCTCAGAGTACTTAAAGAGCTACGTGCAAATTGCTCGGCACCGAGGGCATACCAATAGGCTTGATTATTTTCTTTGATATTCAGAGCACGAACGACGTTCAATTGCAGTCGCCCGGCCATTTGTGTGGCCAAAATACTGATAAGTGCGACAATTAATAAAACTACAACCAAAGCTACGCCGTTTTGCGAATGAACTCTTTTTATTTCATTCATAAGCTCACCTGAAATACGCGTTCGATAAGGCCATATTTTGACGAGTTAATAGTGACTTTTACGGCGCGAGGTAATTCAGTACTTTCGATGGTTTCTGACCATTCAAAGGCTTCTGTTGCGCTCACTTCGCGCAGCATCTCAATTTGTAAATCCTCAATATTTTCTAATAACACGCGTACTTTAGGCTCTGTGCCAACGACCGAATCTACATAGTTTGTGTGTAATCGTTGAAGTTGATTTTCTTTTACACGATACACCACATTTTGTAAGGTGCTTCGAGCTAAGATTAATTGTGGGTTATGCCAACCATTGCGAACAAAACCAACGCCGTCGGCGTCGCTCTCAAATTCAAACTCACCACCGTCAATCATCAGATTATTTTCTTGGCCTTGCAGGCGCGGAATACGGTCAACAATTTGCTGAAAGTCACGTTCAATAACCAGCATGGCGCGTTGCAAAGACTGCAAATCAGAAAGCTCACTATCAGATAACTCACTACTGGCGCTGACACTTTGCAAAACCTGGTTAGTCGCAACCGCCACCAAAGAAAAAATAGCTATCGCCACAATCAACTCAATTAAAGTAAATCCTGATTTTTGGACACCCAAACTTTGCTTGCCAACGAAGTCATGTTTTATTTTTTGGACACCCAAACTTTTAGAAAGAGAGCGCTGTTGGCATGTCATATTCATGTCTATTGCTGTGCCATAAACGTCGATACCGCTGTGATTGAGCTGGTTAAATCTTCGTTTTCATAAACAGTAACCGTGACCTGTAATAAATTATCATCAGGGGTTTTGTCTACGCTTTGTTCCCAGTACCAAATTTTGTCGACCATTTCGGTTTGGCCTTTAAGTTCGTTTTTGGGTGGCCAAGTCACGTTCGCGCGAATGCTGCTTTCAGTTAATTGGTTATTTGCCACCCACGTGGCAAAAGTCATGTTTTTAAGTAAATTGACAGAATTGAGGTGTTCAGCGGTGCTTTTGACAATAGCGGCACCTGAGAGCGCAAAAATAGCGACTGCGACCATAACTTCTAACAAGGTAAATCCACGCTGAGATTTTAATACTGGCTGCTTTTTCATCGGGGATGATGATAAAAGTTTGGGTGTCCAAGAAACAAAAAACATGAGGGTATTCATAGGTCTTCGGGTCCTTGTCTAGTAAGCGGTGGAATATCTTCGCCTTGCAGTGAAAAGAAAAAGGCAGGCGCTTCGGCAAAGGGTTCGTCGTAAATAATGCGAAGCTCAAATGGACTATGCTCGCCGCTTGATAAGATCAGGATTTGCGGGGGAGGAGGCTCAATATCTTCTTCATTACCTATTTCAACACTCTCGTCACTTACACTAAGTTGTTCATCGAACACTCGCGTATCAAAAAGACTATCGTCGTTTTGCCACGGTAAATTGTCTAGGGTAAGCTCTAATGTATAAAATTCGGGTAGTTCTTTTAAAGCAAAAATAGGCTGTGAGTCTAGCGGTATCCACTTGTCTTCATCACTAAGAGTAACAAATTCATAGCTTGCTGCATCATCGTCTATGCGCAGTCCAAGTTGTTTTTGATTAAGCACAGCGTAATCACTGGCCATATCAAACAATACTTGAAGCCTACGGGTTTCTTCTTCCACACCTTTTTTGGGGTCAGTACCAAAGGCATTAAAACTGATAATCGAGACCACCAATCCCATCAAAGCAACAACTAAGATGATTTCCAGTAAAGTGAAACCGCGTTGTTGCGACTTATCTAGGTGGCAAATATGCATGGTCTAACGACTACGCACACAAAACATGTTAGACATCATTTACTGTAGGTAGTCGTTAATATTCCAAGTGCCGATATCATCATCAGTACCATCGAGCCCATCCGGACCCATAGAATATAGGTCAACATTGCTGATTTCACCGGGGCTGAGCAAGATATAGTCATTTCCCCATGGGTCGAGGGGCAAGCGCTTGATAATGCCGCCTTCTGGGTAGCTACGTGGAATCGGTTCAATTGTAGGAATCGAAACTAGTGCTTCTAAGCCTTGTTCAGTGGTAGGGAAGCGATTTGTGCGTAAGCGATACATCTCTAAGCTATTTTCTAGCTGCTGAATATCAATCGCAGCTTTTTTGAGTTCGGCTTCCTGTTGGCTACCAATAATATTGGGCGCAACGAGCGCCATGATCATGCCAATAATAAAAATAACTATCATAATTTCTATTAGGGTAAAACCTTTCATAAGTGAATACTTGCTGAGGGCAATGCGCTTTGAATTTGAAAAAGTCATACGATTACATTCCTACTAAACTGTTAAGCGATAATATCGGCAGCAAAATCGCCATCACGATAAACAATACAATACCTGCCATTGTGACAATTAATAGCGGCTCAAATATTTTCAGGGCCATATTGATAGTGGCCTCTAACTCTCGCTCTTGGTTGTTAGCTGCACGAGCGAGCATTTGCTGTAATTCTCCGGAGCGTTCTCCCGACGCAATCATATGCATCATCATCGGTGGAAAAACTTTTGTGTTTTCAAGCGATGCTCTTAAACTTGAACCTTCTTTTACTTTGATTGCTGCACCAGCGACTAAATTTTGTAAATGAAGGTTTTCAAGTACATTACCCGCAATACGCATAGACTCGAGTAGCGGAACAGCACTTGCTGACAATATACTTAATGTTTGAGCGAAACGTGCTGTATTAGTTCCCCTCACAAGCTTGCCAATGACGGGCAAAAATAATTGGCGCTTATGCCATTGCAGACGAATGCGTGGGACTTGCAATACACGGTTGAGTAAAAAGAACAGTGCAATTAAAACAATGCCTCCAACAATGCCATAATCTTGTAGACCATCGCTAATGGCAATAAGTATGCGGGTCATCAGTGGAAGCTCTTGGCCCATTGTATCGAACTGCTCAACGATGCTAGGTACCACGACCGTCAACAACATAATCACAACGCCGATAGCCACCACCATCATAACCAAAGGGTACACAAGGGCTTGGGTGATTTGGCTAGAGGTCTGTTGGCGTTTTTCTGTATAATCAGCTAGCCGACTAAGGACGGTGTCAAGATGTCCTGAGCGCTCGCCTGCAGCTACCATTGCTCGATATAGCGTATCAAAAACCCGTGGAAAATCGCTTAAAGCTTTTGCTAAAGAATGTCCTTCCACAACTTTACTGCGCACCGCCATCATCATATTTTTTTGTTTTACTTTCTCACATTGCTGAGCTACCGCTAACAGAGCCTCTTCAATGGGTAATGCCGCTTCAATTAGGGTCGCGAGTTGGCGGGTAAGTAAAGCCAGATCTGAAGCTGAAATCTTTGGTGCGAAAAAGGAGAGTTTGCGCTCAACCGATTTTTCTTCTTTAACTTGGTTGACTTCAACGGGGATCAGCGACTTTTCACGCAACTGCTGGCGAATCTGCCGAGCAGTATCACCTTCTAAGACACCTGATTTGTTTTTACCGCGCGCATCTAGCGCTTTATAAGCAAATGCTGGCATCTATTCTTCTCGAGTCACTCGCAAGACTTCTTCTAATGACGTAACGCCTTTAAGGACTTTGTCACAGCCATCTTGGCGAATGGAGGGCGTTGTTTTACGGATATATTTTTCAATAGCCTGTTCGCCTCGTCCCTCGTGCATCATCTCCCGGATGGTTTCATCAACAATAAGTAGCTCATGAATACCGGTACGTCCGCGATACCCTGAGTAGTTGCATTGCACGCAGCCTTTTGCTTGAAAGATATCGATAATATTATCGTCTACTAATCCTAATATCTCACATTCACGTTCACTGGGTTTATGTGCCACTTTACATTCAGGGCAAAGGGTCCGAACTAAGCGTTGAGATAATACCGAGACCAAGCTTGATGAGAGCAGAAAGGGCTCTATGCCCATATCTTCTAATCGCGTAATAGCCCCTGCAGCAGTATTCGTATGCAGGGTAGATAATACCAAATGCCCTGTTAAACTTGCTTGCACTGCAATTTGTGCTGTTTCGATGTCACGAATCTCACCTACCATGACCACATCGGGGTCTTGACGTAAAATCGCTCGCAAGCCCCTTGCAAAGGTCATATCTACCTTTGGATTAACTTGTGTTTGGCCGATGCCCTCTAAATCAAATTCGATAGGATCTTCAACGGTGAGAATGTTGCGGTCTTTAGAGTTTATTTCGCTTAAGCCTGCGTAAAGGGTAGTACTTTTACCGGAGCCAGTTGGGCCCGTCACTAGCATAATACCGTGTGGCTTTCTGATTAATGAGGAAAAATGCTGGCGGTTGGCCAGCGTCATTCCAAGGTCTTCAAGATTCAGTCGCGCGTTGTTTTTATCAAGTAAACGCAGTACTACTCGTTCACCATGGCTTGAGGGCATTGTCGATACTCTAACATCAACCGCACGTCCGCCAATACGTAAACTAATACGGCCATCTTGCGGCACACGTTTTTCAGCAATATCCATTTTAGACATAACTTTGATGCGAGATACCAACATCGAAGACATTTTCCGATTGGGTCTGAGAATTTCGCGTAACACGCCATCGACACGAAAACGCACAACTAGTTGATTTTCAAAGGTTTCAATGTGAATATCAGATGCGCCCTCTTTAATGGCTTCACCAAGCATCGCATTGATAAGCTTGATAATGGGGGCGTCGTCTTCATTATCGAGTAGATCTTCTGTGTCGGGTAAATCTTCAGCAAGCGCATATAAATCAGTCTCGTTGCCGAGGTCTTCCATGAGTTGTTTGGCTTCAGATGAACCGCGCTGGAAAGAATCCGTTAGGATTTGCTCAAAGTCATCTTGATTCACGATGCGCATTTGTATGCTTGCACCTAAGTAGCGCCGCACCTCAGCAATACTATTTAAACTGGTATGCTCCGTATAAAATAGGCTGATTGGGTCGCTATCTAGACCTAGAAGTACTTTATGACGCTTAGCAAAACTAAAGGGTACTTGTAGGCCAATAGCTTCATCTTCATCAGGCATGACTTCTGAGTTAGCTAGTTGCTCCGCTTCATGTAAATCTGCAACTACAATGCCAGCGGTCGCTTCGTTTACGGATGAGTTAGCTGGAGAATGATCAGGCATTACTGGTTTTCCCGCTCATCTTTTTCCAAAATGTACTGCTCAAACGAGGGTGGTAATTTCAGTTTATCGTCCCATGCAGGTAAATCAGGGCCAGTGCTGTATGGCATCAAGGGGATACCTTGGGACTGTCGATTAAGTTGTTGAGCGCGAATGTAATTATATTTACGATGGCTTATTTCATTCATTGTAATGCCATCTCTGATAATAGTCGGGCGCAAGAAAACCATCAAGTTACGCTTTCGTTTACTGGTAGAGGTAGTCTTAAACAAATGGCCAATAAATGGAATATCACCTAACAGTGGCACCTTAGAAACGCTTTCTTGCACTTCTTCATCAATCAATCCGCCGAGCACAATAGTACCGCCATCATCAACAATAACTGTGGTTTTAATTTCGCGTTTGTTGATTAAAACGTCAACAGAAGTAGCCCCACTTAAGCTAGATACTTCTTGCTCTATAGTAAGCTGAACGGCATCGCCTTCGTTAATTTGCGGCGTAACTTTAAGTTTTATGCCCACTTCTTTTCGGTCAACACTCTGAAATGGATTAGCGTTGTTAGCACCAGTAGTAGAGCCGGTGATGATAGGTACTTCTTGGCCTACAATAAAAAAGGCTTCTTCATTATCCATAGTGGTTAAATGAGGCGTCGCTAGAATGTTGGAGTTGGTATCGGTGCTAAGGGCTTGGATAACTGCTCCCCAACCGTTTTCAATGATACCCGCTATCAACCCGTTAGCTCCGCCAAGCAGTCCTGCTAGAGGCGCGAAGTTACCTTCAACAGTTTCTGTTGTTTGTACTACTTGTCCATTTGCCGATATCGTTGAGCGGTCAAAGGTTTCGTTTTCAGCCTCTCGCAGTGCCACGCCAAGTGCGCCAACCGGAATTACCCCATTTTGAAATTGTGTACCACCACCGTCTTCAGATACCCATTGAACACCTAGTGTTACGCCGTCACCTTCAAATACCTCAACAATAATTGCTTCTACCTGAACCTGTGCTCGGCGAACGTCTAATTGTCGTATGACCGATTCTAAAGAGCGCAGTACATCCGGCTCAGCGGTAATCACCAATGAGTTAGTGTCTTCATGAGCGTCGATACTAATATCGCGACTGTTACTTCCTCCAGCGCGCCTGCCTTGTTGTTGAGCGGGCTGGCCTTCAGCCTGAATCGACGCGCTCACGCCTTGTAATACCTTGACCAAATCTTCTGCACGAGCATAATTTAAAAAGATAACGCGGGTGTTACCGCTGCTTTCGAGTTCTTGGTCCATCCGCTCAATAAGGTTTATCAAGCGTTGACGCGCTTTTACATCACCACTGATAATCACGCTATTGGTCCGGTCATCGGCCACAATTCTTGGGCTTGCTTTGCCGCCCGCTGCTTGATTGCTTGGGGAGTTGTTTATACTTTCGATGATGCGAGCCATTTCAGAGGCCGAAGCGTATTTTAGTTTCACTACTTCAACGTCTTCATCGCCAGCACGGTCAACACGTTCAATAATCTCAACTAAACGATTCACTACCGCAGCTCGCCCGGTGAGCATCATGACATTTGAAGGGTCGTGACTAACTACGTTGCCGCCACCTGCTTGGTCATTCAACTGACGTAATATAGGTGCTAGCTCTCTTACTGGCACATTATAAACGGGTAACACCCGAGTGATCATTTCATCCCCATCAAAGCTAGTGCCTTCAACTACTGGGATATTCGACGACTTTGCGTCTTTAGAGCGCACCACTTTTAGGATACCACTTGGCATTTCTACTACTGCAAAATCATAGACCTGCAAAACGTTCAAAAAGAATTGATAGTACTGATCTTCGTTTAACAAATCGTAACTGCGTACACTTATTTTACCACGCACGTTGGGGTCAACAATAATGGTGCGTTTAAGATTTTTACCGACAATATTAATAAATTCGGTAATTTCTGTATTTTTAAAGTTAGGTTGATATTCGGCAGCGTTTACTGGTTCAGAAACCGTTAAACTCATACAAAAGAAAATACTGAAAAACAGAATGCGAGAGGCCGTTCCACGCCCAGAAAACATCATAAAATTACTACCTTATTCATCTTAATCCCTTGGAATATCAAAGCTAAGTGAGAGCATTTCTTCACGACGAATGATCTCTAGATCAAGGCTTTGTGCGTCGTTCAAAAGTGAGAGTGCTTCTAACGCCTGTTGTATATCAGACAAATCATAACCATTTAGTTCTGTAACGACGTCGCCCTCTTGTAGGCCGACTTCTTGAAATAGGATCGGCTCTTTGCCAGGGGAAACACGATATCCCACGGGAGTGCCGTTTTGCGAGTACGGTGTTAGCCTTATAAAATCTGCAAAATTCGTAGGCTCTTGACTTAATTTTTGTTGTGCAGCGCGCAACTTAGCGGCAACTTGTTGACGTGACGGACTCTCAGCAGTGCTCGGAGATTGCTCAGGGCCTTGCACATTAGATGTTTCTATCGGCTGATTTTTCTCACGTAGGCGGTTAGCTTCCTCAAAATCTACACCATCTAACATGAGTGTTTCTCGTGTCGTTCGGTTCTTAATAATGACACGGTCGCTATAAATCTCATCTAGCGTCACTTGCGTACCATCTATTTTATCACCTATACCGTATGTATTTTGAGCATTACGATATTCGATAACCGCGGCGCCGATTTGTGGATTAGGGCTGGCAACGACGCCTGAAAGCAATAAGTTCAAACGCGTTTGTGGCGCTTCGGTTACGGTCTCTTGCACAGGTTCTGGTTTGGCAGCTGGATCGCCAAATAGATTCAAAGCAAGTAATTTATTAAGGTTGGATTTACTATCGGTCACCCTCATATCAACCTGTGCAGATAGATTGCTTAATGGTTGAACAGCAGTGTTGTCTGGACTAGGTAACAGTTGCCAGGTTAATTGCGCAAGAAAAGCAATCAAGTATAGGCTAAGCAAGATCACTATCACCAAAATGAACTTGTGGTCATTTTGATGGTAAAATCTAGCGACGGGCGCTAACGATAGCTTTTCGATTGTCATTAGGTCTGAGGGCTGTTCCAAGGTTCTTTATATGTGCAATCATATCTAGTGTGGCGGCTATGAACAATAGCCAAGATCATTTGTGGTAAAAATTTAACGTGATAAGGGCTAATGAAAAATCAAAAACCTGCTTCGGGACAATCAAAGTCCTCAAAAATTGGACACTCAAAAATGTCGAGTAATGACGAGCCAGTGCGCTTGGATAAATGGCTGTGGGCAGCTCGTTTTACCAAGACACGTTCAATAGCACGAGATCTTATACAGTCAGGAAAAGTAACGATCAATCAACAGCGAGCCAAGCCTAGTCGTGCAGTTGAAATAGGTTCGCAGTTAAAAATCCCCGTCGGTTTTGATATTAAAATAGTGGTTGTAGAGAAGATTTTTGATAAACGTCAGTCAGCGCCTTTAGCTCAAACGATGTATACCGAAACTGAGGAGAGCGTCGTTCAACGAGAGAAAAACGCACAGGCGCGCCAGTTGAGTGCTTTTCATAGCCCTAAACCAGATAATCGACCAGACAAGAAGCAACGTCGTCAAATTATTAAATTTAAACATCAATAATGAAGGTAAAACACTTATGAGTGATCAGCTTACTCGGTTTCTATTTGAAAACCGCGCAGTGAGAGGCGAAATTGTCCAGTTAGACAAAAGCTACAAGTCAGTAATGGATTCTTACCACTATCCTGCGCCCATCGCGCGTTTACTCGGTGAATTAATGACCGCAGCAAGTTTGTTAACCGCTACCCTAAAGTTTGAAGGCGAGGTGTCATTGCAGCTTCAAAGTGAAGGAATAGTAAAATATGCAGTAATTAATGGCACACACGATCAGCAGCTCAGAGGAGTGGCTAGATGGGATGAAAGTATTGAGGCCTTGCCTGAAACGTTTACAGAATTATTTCACAAAGGTTTTTTAGCAATCACACTAGCCCCATACGATGGCGAACGCTATCAAGGTATAGTCGCATTAGATCAGCCCAGCTTAGCGGCATGTTTGGAGAATTACTTTTTACAGTCTGAGCAGCTTTTAACCAAAATTTACTTAGCAACAGACCCTGTAGATAAGAAGCTTGCAGCAGGGATGTTATTGCAAATCGTACCTCCTAACAGTGAAACCTATCAAGATAGTGATAATCCTGACTTTGAACATTTGTCTCATTTGGCTAATACCACCCGAGATGATGAGCTAATTGAGCTGGCGCCGGCTGATTTAGTTTATCGTTTGTTTCATGAAGAGGACATCCGAATATTTGAACCGAAAGGTGTAAGCTTTGCTTGCGACTGCTCAAAAAAGCGAAGTGCTCAAGCTTTACAGAATGTTGGGAAAACTGAGTTACTTGATATTGTTAAACAAGATGGAAGTGTGAAGATGGATTGCCAATTTTGCCATGCATCATATAAATTTGACGCTGTAGATATCGAAAACATTCATTCTGATAAGTTTAGTTCGTTTGATGAGTCCTTATTTGATGGCGGCGAGAGCAAAGTTAAGCATTAGTCGTTTTAGTTTTTGGACACCCAAAATGTTTGCGATTATCCTTTAATAAGAACGCATAAACATTGAAAGTTTGGGTGTCCAAATTCTGTCATTATTCTGAATTACGCTGTGTTCTTTTGTCTTTTTTTGGGCTTTCGTCCTAGCGTTAACTGAAAGCCTGCAACTAATCCACCAAGCCTATGATTATAAAAAACCATTTCACCCTCATGACTCTCAATAATACGCTTAGATATGGCTAAGCCAAGTCCTGAACCCTGCATTCCTCTGGCCTTGTCACCTTGTGCGAAGGGATTAAACAGCATGGGGATTTGACTCTCCTCAATGCCTTCTCCAAAGTCTCTGATTTCACAGTTAATATTGGCATCAGATTCATTAAAGTGCGTTACAATCTCAATACGCTCACTACCATAGCGAAACGCGTTTTCAATTAGGTTTTCAAGTACCCGTTTAATACCAACAACTCGCAGCGGCAAAGAGGGAAGCTCAGATAATTTAAGAGTAATAGTATGAGATGCCTCAATACGGCGGGCATGAACTAGTTCTTTAATAAGTTCGTTAAGGTTTCTTATTTCTAAGGTTTCTTGTTGGTCTTGCCTCGCATAATCTATAAATTGGTCAATAATCGCGTTCATATCTTCGATATCGTGCTCTATACCTTGTTTTATCCAGTCCTGATCCTCGGGCAACATTTCACTTGCTAAGCGCATGCGAGTTAGTGGTGTACGAAGATCATGAGAAATGCCCGCGGTCATTAATAAACGGTCACTTTCTAACTGATTAATGTTTTGTGACATACGATTAAAGGCTTTGGTAACAGCAATAATTTCTGTGCTACCTTCTAATGGTAGCGGGTCAGGAAATTTTCCAAGCCCTACCTGCTTAGCTGCATACTGCAATGCTTGAAGGGGTTTATTTAACCTGCGAACAAACAACCAACCCCCTAAAACACTGAGCCCGCCAATAACGATAAAATACATGGTTAGGGGTGATAACTCTTCCTCACCGATACCTACTAATGGAATAGAAATCCACAGTGAGTCATCGCTTGCATGCTTTATCCAAACAATATAACGCTTTCCTGTTTTGATGCGGACTTCGGTTTCTTTGCCTAATTTTTGGGATATGCTTTTGGCCATAAAGTCATAGTAGGTTGCTCGACTTAAACCTGCATGCATTGCACTGGTGGCGTTATGAAAAGTCACACCCGTTTGTTTTTGGAGTTTCTGCTTTTCTTCATCACTTAGGGTGTCCAAATCGCTTAAAAATAATGTAGCGATTTGATTAGAAACCAGCGTGTTGATTTGATTATAACTGGGACTAATAAAATAGTGGGTGATAGAAAGGTACGACACCATTTGATTGGCTAAAAGTAATAATCCAATAAGCACAACAGTTTGCGAAAAGGTACTTTTAGGTAAAAATCTTTTCATATCAGATGGTTAAGCATCTTGACCATCTGGAACAAAAACATAGCCGAGGCCCCAAACGGTTTGTATATATCTGGGATTAGTTGGGTCTTCTTCAAGCATACGCCGCAATCGTGACACTTGAACATCAATACTTCGCTCTAGAGCACTATAATCACGACCTCTGGCGAGGTTCATTAGTTTATCTCTAGATAATGGCTCCCTCGGATGGGAAACCAGCGACTTCAATACAGCGAACTCTCCACTAGTGAGAGACATTGCTTTGCCGTTATTAGTCATTTCGCGAGTAGCTAAGTTTAGGCTAAAGGTAGAGAAAGTGATGAGTTGTTCTGCCTGTGATGGCGCCCCTGGAAGTTCGTTGGTTTTGCGCCGCAATACAGCCTTAATTCTTGCTAGCAATTCACGTGGATTGAAGGGTTTTGGTAAGTAATCATCAGCACCCATTTCCAAGCCGATGATTCGGTCTACCTCATCACCTTTGGCTGTAAGCATAACGATTGGTATTTCATTCCTTTGTTGGCGTAAGCGTCTACATATGGACAAGCCGTCTTCATCTGGAAGCATTAGGTCAAGTACAAGCAAGTGAAAATTCTCGCGCTCAAGTAAGCGGTCCATCTGTTCGGAGTTACCTGCACTTCTAACTTGATAGCCTTGTTCAACAAGATATCGTTCAAGTAAGGCGCGTAAGCGCATGTCATCATCAATAACTAAAATTTTGGTAGTTTCTTGTTTCATAAGCATGCCAATTGTTGCTCTGTTTCACACTATACCGCAGCGAACGATATGCGTTAACTTTTCTTATGTTTCAGATTGTGTCTATCGATTGGCTACTTATCTGCAACCCAGTCCATTTGGTAGCCCGCGCGGCGTTTCTTATCCATTAACTCTTCAATAAGAGGGGTTAAGATCAGTTCCATTGCTAATCCCATCTTTCCACCTGGAACAACTATCGTATTGACGCGAGACATAAAGGCGCCATCGATCATCTGCAGTAGATAAGTAAAATTGACGTTTTTCATTTCACGGCGAAACCGCACTACAACAAAACTTTCGTCCTGAGAGGGGATTTCTCGAGCACTAAATGGATTTGATGTATCTACCGTGGGTACGCGTTGAAAATTAATGTGGGTACGCGAAAACTGCGGAGTAATATATTGGAAGTAATCGTCAAGACTGCGCACAATACTGCTCATTACAGCATCTCTAGAATGGCCTCTATCGGTAGTATCTCTGACAATTTTTTGAATCCACTCTAAGTTTACAATAGGCACCATTCCGACCAATAAATCTACATATGAAGCGACGTCAGTCTCTTCTGTTTTAACGCCACCATGTAAGCCTTCATAAAATAAGAGATCTGTGTTTTCTGACAAGTCTTGCCAAGGAGTAAAGGTACCTGGCATCTGATTAAATGGAACAGCTTCATCGAAAGTATGTAAATACTGCCTAAATTGTCCGTTACCAGCTTCACTATATTGCGTAAATAATGACTCAAGTAACTCAAAATCATTAGCCTTAGGGCCAAAATAACTGATGTGCTTACCTTGTTCTTGAGCCTTACGGATCTCAACCTCCATTTCTGGACGCGTAAACCTGTGAAAGCTATCACCCCCAACTGTTGCCGCGTTAATATCTAGGTTTCGAAAAATATGCCTAATAGCGTTTGTTGTTGTGGTTGTGCCAGCGCCCGAGCTTCCGGTAATGGCAATAATGGGATGTTTTACAGACATAGAGATCCGTTTTGGAAAATGAGCATCATTTATATTCAAGTGACGCTTCAGGGTCAAGGCATTTTTTATTTTTAACAGGTTTTGGCAGTATCATACCTCTGTTTTAGGACACCCAAATTTTTGATTTTAGACACTCAAAAGATTGCCCAACGAACGAGCAAAATTGCAAAAAACACAACCGCAGTTCAGTTTTTAAATACAGCAGATTTGATAGTCTATTGTCATGACATATCCAAGATATAAAATCATCAACTTAGAAACAACACAATATTATCATTGTGTTTCACGGTGCGTGCGTCGTTCATTTCTTTGCGGCAAGGACAAATATACTGGAAGAGACTTTGAGCATCGGCGAGGATGGGTTGAGCAACGACTGCTGTTACTCTCAGAGGTGTTCAATATTGATATATTTGCCTACGCTGTCATGCACAACCATACGCACTTATTATTGCACGTGGATATAGAGTCAAACACGTTAATGTCCGATCTTGAGGTCTTGCATCGATGGTCACGCGTGCGAAAATTAGACGCGATTTGTTGCAAATACTTATTGCCTAGTCTGCGCGATGAGCTCAATGAATTTGAACTTGAATATATTAAAAGTGTTATTAAAAAGATTCGCGACCGTCTTAAAAATATTAGCTGGTTCATGAGCTTACTGAATAACTACATTGCTAGGAGGGCCAACAAAGAGGATGAATGTACCGGTCGTTTTTGGGAAGGGCGCTTTAAGTCTCAAGCACTATTAACCAAAAGGGCGGTGTTGGCTTGTATGTCATATGTCGATCTTAACCCAATAAGAGCAGGCATAAGTAATTGCCTGCTAAATTCACATTATACAAGCATCCAAAGGAGATTAAGGCGGTCCGAACGATCTAAGCAAACCCTATTACTACCGGTCAATCAAATGTCTTACAGAACGAAGGAGGACTATCTCAGTAAACTAAAACTATCAGATTATGAAAGCCACCTTGAAAGTGTTTTAAACTTTCGTCGATTGCCTGGTAAAAGGTGTAATTTATATAGTGGCCTTGAAAATCAGCCTATTTGGATTAAAAGGGCTCAAAATTTTGAAAGTGAATTCCCATATATGGCCGGCGATGCGGCTAATATGCTGGTATTTAGGCGCCAAGTAAATCACAGTAATTACGCTTTGCGCCATTAAATACAATTATTTTATTTGTCGGATTCACGTGATATCGCTTTATATGCAATATCCTTGCGATAATACATGTCGTCCCAACTAATTTTGTCAACAATGGCATAAGCATTTCGAGCGGCATCCGTTACTGTTTCACCCAAGGCTGTTGCGCATAAAACTCTTCCGCCGGATGTAACTATTTGCTCTAACTTCATTTCAGTACCGGCATGAAATACTTTACCCATTTGAGCAGAAACATTCTCAAGCCCTAAAATTTCCTTACCTTTACCATACTCTTGCGGATAACCACCAGCAGCCAAGACTACTCCTACTGCTGCTTGGGAGTCGAATGTAATGCTTGCCTCATCCAGCTTCCCCTTACATGCTAGGACACACAAATCGGCTAAATCTGAAGTCAGTCTCAACATGATTGGTTGCGTTTCTGGGTCGCCAAAGCGACAGTTAAACTCAATAACTTTTGGGTGTCCTTGCTTGTCAATCATTAAGCCAGCGTAAAGAAAGCCTTTGTATGGTGAGCCTTCATCAATCATGCCTTGAACTGTTGGAAGAATAACGCTTTGCATAACAAGTTCGTGAACCGCATCTGTGACGACCGGCGCGGGAGAATATGCACCCATTCCGCCTGTGTTGGGACCTTGGTCACCGTCGTAAGCCCTTTTATGGTCTTGACTAGTAGCAAAGGGCAACACATTTTTTCCGTCAACCATGACAATAAAGCTGGCTTCCTCTCCATCTAAGAATTCTTCGATGACTACTCTGCTGCCCGCGCTTCCAAATTTATTGCCAGCAAGCATATCATTCACTGCATCAATTGCCGTTTGCTCATCCATGGCCACTATCACACCTTTCCCGGCTGCTAAGCCATCAGCCTTAATGACAATAGGCGCGCCTTTCTGCTTGATGTATTCAATCGCTTTTTGGGTGTCCTCAAACGTTGCATAATCTGCAGTTGGAATAGCATATTTCTTTAGAAAATCTTTACTAAACGCTTTAGAGCCTTCTAGTTGTGAGGCTTGTTTTGATGGGCCAAATATCATAAGAGAATGGGATTCAAATAAATCAACAATGCCGTCGACCAAAGGAGCCTCTGGTCCAACTATTGTCAAATCAATTTGCTTGTTTTGTGCAAACGCTAAGAGTGCGAGCTTATCGTCACTTGAAATATTAACGTTTTCCACGCCTGGCTCAGTGGCTGTCCCAGCATTTCCTGGTGCGACAAATACCTTGGTAACCGATGACGATTGATTAACTTTATAAGCTAGCGCATGTTCTCTGCCGCCATTTCCAATAATTAAGACTCTCATCTTGGGTGTCCTCAAAGCTTTCTGTGACTAGTGTTTAAAATGGCGCATGCCAGTAAATACCATCGCTATGTTATGTTCATCAGCAGCAGCAATCACTTCTTCATCTCGCATTGAGCCACCAGGTTGAATGACTGCCACAATACCTGCTTTAGCCGCGGCATCTATGCCATCTCGAAAAGGGAAGAAAGCATCAGAAGCCATCACGCAACCTTCAACTTCTAAATTCTCATCTGCCGCCTTTATGCCCGCAATTTTTGCCGAATACACGCGGCTCATTTGCCCAGCACCCACACCAACCGTTTGCCCTGCTTTACTATAAACAATGGCATTAGATTTGACATATTTAGCGACCTTCCACGTAAATAATAAGTCTTTCAGTTGCTCATCGGTAGGGGTTCTTTTTGTCACGACTTGAAGTTCATCGGCTTCAACCATGCCAAAGTCGCGCTCTTGAACAAGCAAACCACCATTAACACGTTTAAAGTCATGACCGTCTGTTAACTGTCCCATCCACTCGCCACATTCAAGGACACGTACGTTTTGTTTTTTCGAAAATGCGGCCTTCGCGGCTTCGCTAATTTTTGGCGCGATAATGACTTCCACAAATTGTCGAGCAATGATTGTTTCAGCAGTTTCTCCATCTAGCTCTCTATTAAATGCGATGATGCCACCAAATGCAGATGTTGGGTCTGTTTGATAAGCGAGGTCATAAGCTTTATCCAGTGAATCGCTAATAGCAACACCACATGGATTAGCATGTTTAACAATTACGCATGCGGGCTCTTCAAACTCTTTGACGCATTCAAGGGCGGCATCAGTATCAGCAATATTATTAAAAGATAGTGCCTTACCTTGCAACTGGACGGCAGTGGATACAGAGGCTTCTTGAATTACATGTTCGGTATAAAACGCAGCGCTTTGATGGCTATTTTCACCATAGCGTAAGTCTTGTTTCTTTTGCATTTGTATATTAAATGTACGAGGGAACACGCTATGTTCTAAATCGCAACTATCATCACAGCCGTGCTCTATGCTGTTTAGTTGTTTACCCAAATAGTCTGCAATCATTCCGTCATAGTGAGCTGTATGTTCAAAGGCTTTCACCGCAAAATCAAAACGAGTCTTGTATTCTACACCATCATTATTTTCAATTTCAGCAATCACCCGCGTATAGTCACTTGGATTCACCACAATCAACACATCGTTATGATTTTTAGCCGCAGCTCTAACCATTGTTGGGCCGCCAATATCAATATTTTCTATTGCGTCTTCTAAAGTACAATCTGCTTTTTCGACAGTCTGTGAAAAAGGGTATAAATTTACTACGACTAAGTCGATTTCTGCAATTTCATGCTTTTCCATTACCTCTTTGTCGAGCTCTCTACGACCTAAGATTCCACCGTGTATTTTGGGGTGTAATGTTTTAACTCGCCCATCCATAATTTCAGGATGACCAGTATGCTCACTAACATCTTTAACTGGGATGCCAGTTTCGCGCAGAAGCGCAGCGGTGCCGCCGGTCGACAAAATTTCAATCCCTTTGTTGGCAAGATGCTTGGCAAGTTCAACAATACCGGTTTTATCTGACACACTTAACAAGGCGCGTCGAATCGAGATAGGTGGATGCATATTATTCTCTATGGCTTATGGCTTCGGAGGTTTTGGCTCTTCCCGCTATTTCTTGCTGTTTATTGAAAGCGTTTTCGCAATCAGATTATGTAAAACAGACTAAAATTTTGAGTGTCCAATTTCGAGATAGATGATAACAAAAAAGAGCGCATAAATGCGCCCCTTTCTTCAAGTTTAGTAAAGATTTAGCCTAAACCATATTGTTTTAGTTTTTTGCGAAGCGTACCGCGATTGATACCCATTAAATTTGCTGCACGGGTTTGGTTACCGCGGGTATAAGTCATCACTTCTTCTAATAGCGGTGCTTCTATTTCTGCTAAAACCAACTCGTATAAGTTATCTATATCTTGGTTGTTTAATTCTTTTAGGTACTTGTTTACTGCCTGCTTAACAGAAGCGCGTAATGGCTTTTGTGCGTGAGATTGTGACGGCGTGGCAACAGTGGTGGTAAACGGTGATGTTAGATTTTGATCAAACATAAATTCTACAGCTCTCTTATGTAATTCTTAACGCTAGGCAACATGGCTAAAATCATCAGATTTTGCCTGCAACAATGAAAAATAATCCCTTAGTGCCTGAGTTTGCTCAACAGCGCTCTCGAGGGCATTAAATTCACGACGAAATCCTCGGTTTTCATCGTGTTGAGTGACATACCAACCCACGTGTTTTCTGGCAATTCTAATGCCTGAATACTCTCCGTAAAGATCGTACAAGCCATCCACATGTGTTAGCAGTACGTTTGCTTGTTCAGTCACGCAAGGCCTAGCTAGGCGTTCACCCGTTTCTAAGAAGTGTTGAATCTGCTTAAAAATCCAAGGATTACCTTGAGCTGCCCTTCCTATCATAATGCCGTCTGCTTGCGTATATTCTAATATTCGCTTGGCATCATCCTCGTTAGTAATATCACCGTTTGCTATAACCGGAATAGTTATCTGCTGCTTAATGGCTTTGATTGTGTCGTACTCAACCTCACCTTTAAACATACAGCTACGAGTTCGTCCATGAATTGCTAATGACTGAATACCGCTTTCTTGCGCGATGTGCGCAATTTCAATTCCATTTCTATTTTCCGCGTCCCATCCCGTGCGGATTTTTAAGGTAACGGGAACATCTACCGCTCCAACTACCGCTTTGAGTATACGAGCTACCAGAGCGGGGTCTTGCAGTAATGCAGAGCCAGCCAATTTTTTATTTACTTTTTTGGCTGGGCAACCCATATTGATATCGATTATCTGCGCGCCATTTTGCACATTAAGCTGAGCCGCTTGTGCCATTAACTCTGGCTCGCTACCCGCAATTTGCACTGAACGAATCCCTGACTCGCCTTCATGGTTCATACGGTTCATCGATTTCTCGGTATGCCAAACTTTAGGGTTGCTCGATAACATTTCCGATACTGCTAATCCTGCCCCCATTTTTCGGCACAACTCTCGAAAGGGCCTATCGGTAACACCAGCCATAGGCGCAAGAATCAAATTATTCGATAATCTGTATGGACCTATCTGTAATTGATGCATTGACACCACCGTTGCTAACCGCCCTCTCAATCGGCGGCGTATACTACGTTTTTTTATGCGCTTTGAAAAGGCTAATTAATAAACAATTCATGAGATATGAGCGAATAGAGGGTTATTTTAGTTGTGCTTAAGAGCTTCTGCGAGCAACCAATCTTACCCAATCTGCCTCACTCACTACCGGCTCAAAATCAAAATTCTCAGCATAATGCTCTATAACATCATGCACTTGGTCGATTAAAATACCTGACATAACCAAAGTGCCGCCGATGCAGCAAAAGTTTGTAATCACCTTATTTAGCTGTTTTAAGGGAGCAGCTAAAATATTTGCCATAACGATGTCAGCTTGCATAGTAGGTTGGTGTTCGGGTAAAAATAAGCTTAACTTTTCTTCAACATTATTATTGGAGGCGTTTTGCTGACTCGCTAATAAGGCTTGTGGGTCAATATCGATGCCAACAACCTTGCGTGCTCCCAATTTGAGCGCCGCTACGGCAAGTATGCCACTACCGCAACCAAAATCTATCATCACACGGTCGTTAAGAGCCTGAGAATCTAACCATTTTAAACACAGAGATGTAGTAGGGTGTGTACCAGTGCCAAATGCTAGTCCGGGATCTAGCCTTACATTCACAGCATCGGGCTCTGGAGCTTCCCGCCAACTTGGGCAAATCCAGAGGCGTGAACCAAATTGCATTGGATGAAAAGTATCCATCCACTCGCGCTCCCAAGCTCTGTCTTCGAGTTGGTCCAAGCGCCAATGAAATTCATTTGCAAAAATAGGATGGTGTTTAAGTTGTTCGATAATATCTTTTAGGTCGGTTTCCGCTTCATATAAACCAATGACTTGTGTGTCTGGCCATAATAGCACTTCACCTGGCTTAGGTTCATAAACAGGGGTGTCTTTGGCATCGACAAAGGTGACAGCGAGCGCTTCTAATTCAGACAACAATTCACCCACTGGCTCAGCGTCAGCAGCTTTTACATTGATTTTAAGTTGTTGCCAAGCCATAGCTTAGAGCCTATTACATGCAATGCCTCGTGTCTGAGGCAAAAGTCGTTAATGTATGGTGAACGTTGTGAGCAACATTTTATCACTTATTTTTCTTTTTTGTCGTTTTGAAGAGATTCTATTTGCGCCCATAAAGCTTCAGCCTCCGCGGTCAACATAGAGTAGGTTTTGATATCTCCTTTGCGTTGCGCAAGCATAGCCTGTTCAAGTTTTGCATCGTAGGTTTTTCTTAACTTTTTAGTAGGGTCTGATTTAAAAAGGCCAAACATATTTGGGTGTCCTCATTTTGCTTACAGTTTCAATAGATTCTGTACATAAGTTTTAAGTGGTGTATTTATTACAGTAACTTCACTGGAATTGTTCACCGCCATCGCAGTTTTAACTATTCTGAGTTGTTCATTGAATTCATCTGAATGGCCGTCGAGCAGTGCGCTAATAATCGTTTCTAGTGATGCTTTGTCACCAACAGGGGATTTCTCTATATTATGCATTGCGCGTTTGACGTATGTTCTCCATTCAGCTTCATAACTCACTTCTAGTCGTTCTGGAAAGCTTTGTAAATCGAGTATGTCTAATTTCAAGTTTACGACCGTATTTGCTTGGTCTAGAGCAAAACGAAAGGTAAATAATGTTAAAAGATCGCAATTATTTATATTTTGCATTGTGACACTCGCAAGTCTAGTTAGATTTATTATTTACTATACGTTGTGTTTGAAGCTTTTAGATTTCAAAAAGCGAAGCTAATTATGAATTGCTGTTTTGGGTGTCCAAAAAAAGATGTCTTATCCAAAAACAGAGGTTTCAATGGCAAGAGTTTGGGTGTCCAAAAAGGGAAGGTGCAAAAAGGGAAGGTGGATGGTGCAAAAACAACAAAACCAGCATGGCGCTGGTTTTGTTAATGAAAGAGTAGTGTACTACTTTTCGTTTTCGAGTTTCTTCTCTAAATAGTGGATGTTGGTCCCACCATTGGAAAAGTTTTCATCGTTCATAATCCTTAATTGTAATGGAATGTTGGTTTTTATACCTTCAACCACGAGTTCTTTTAGCGCATGGCGCATTCTTGCTATCGCTTCATCTCTGCTTTCACCATAAGTGATGAGCTTTCCAATCATCGAATCGTAGTAAGGAGGCACAGTATAGCCTGAGTATATATGTGACTCCCAACGAACGCCTAAACCACCAGGGGCATGAAACATCGTAATTTTTCCAGGACTCGGTATAAAGCTGTTTGGGTCTTCAGCATTAATCCGGCATTCAATTGCATGTCCACTCACTTTTATTTGAGCTTGTTCGATTGATAAAGGCTGTCCAGCGGCTATGCGCAGCTGTTCTTTAATCAAGTCAACGCCTGTCACCATCTCGGTGACAGGGTGCTCTACCTGAATTCGCGTGTTCATCTCAATAAAATAAAACTCGCCATTTTCATATAAGAATTCAAAGGTACCAGCGCCACGATAGTTAATCTCTATGCAGGCTCTGCGACATCGCTCACCAATTTTGTCACGCATTTGTTGAGATATGCCAGGGGCCGGAGCTTCTTCCACTACTTTTTGATGACGGCGTTGCATTGAGCAGTCGCGCTCGCCTAAATGGATAGCATTGCCCTGACCATCGGCAAGTACTTGAATTTCAACGTGACGAGGGTTTTCTAAGAACTTTTCCATGTACACAACATCGTTATTAAATGCTGCGCCAGCTTCTTGTTTCGTTGCACTAATGGCATTTTCTAATTCAGACTCGCTGCGCACAACTCGCATACCGCGTCCGCCGCCACCACCAGCTGCTTTGACTATCATTGGATAACCGATACGTTTGGCAATCGCTCGGTTTTTCTCCATGTCATCGCCTAAAGGACCGTCAGAGCCTGGTACACAAGGTACGCCAGCTTTACGCATAGAGGCAATAGCTGAGACTTTGTCACCCATTAGGTTGATGGTCTCGGCAGTAGGGCCAATAAACACGAATCCACTTTTTTCTACTGCTTCGGCAAAATCTGCGTTCTCTGATAAGAAGCCGTATCCTGGATGGATGGCAATAGCGTTTGTTACTTCTGCGGCAGCGATAATACGTGGAATATTCAAATAACTTTCAGATGCTGGCGCCGCGCCAATACAAATAGACTCGTCGGCAAGCAATACATGTTTCAAGTTTCGGTCTGCAGTTGAATGCGCTGCAACCGTTTTGATACCCAGCTCTTTACAAGCTCTGAGGATTCTAAGGGCAATTTCGCCGCGATTAGCGATAAGCACTTTATCTAACATTAGCTGACCCTTTTTTTATTCAATAATAAATAATGGCTGGTCAAATTCTACAGCATCCTGATTGGTCACAAGAATGTCTTTCACCACACCTTCAACCTCAGCTTCAATTTGGTTCATCATCTTCATGGCCTCTACGATGCAAAGTATGTCACCTTTTTTCACGCTCTGACCCACTTCAACAAACGCTCTTGATTCTGGTGATGAGGAGCGATAAAAAGTGCCAACCATTGGTGATTTAACTACTACGCCAGAGACAGCAGGTACTTCAGCGGCTTCAGGGGCTGCAGCAGCTGCAACAGGAGCTGCTTGTTGTGCTGCTACTGGTTGGGGCATGTACTGCACCGATTGTGCTGTAGAACCGCGATGTATGCGCACTGACTCCTCGCCTTCAGTGATTTCTAGCTCGGCAATCCCTGATTCTTCAACTAACTCAATCAGTTTTTTGATTTTACGAATGTCCATAATGTCGCCTTATATATTTTTTGTTGTGTAGTATAAATTTATGGTTTAACAAATGCTTCTAATGCAAGTCTATAACCGATAGTCCCCAAACCTACAATAACGCCCTGCGCAATGTCAGAAAGATAAGAAGTATGACGAAAGCTCTCACGTTGATAGACGTTTGATAAATGCACCTCAATAAAAGGTATTTGTGTTGCTAAAAATGCATCTCTTAGTGCAATGCTGGTATGAGTGTAGGCGCCGGGATTAATAATAATGCCGTCAACTTTGCCCATGTGACCTTGCACAATGTCAATGAGCTCGTGTTCTGCATTCGACTGTATGCAGGTAAGTTTTACGGCATATTCTTTTGCAAACTCAACCATCGAGTGCTCAATATCTTGCAGGGTATGCGAGCCATAGACCTCGGGCTCTCTAATGCCTAAGAGATTTAGATTTGGACCATTGATTAATAATAAATTCATGTAAATTGTGCTTATTTGTTTCGATTAGGATGTGATCTTGCCAGCTAAACTAAGTTGTTTAAAATAAAAGCTAGATAATTCACACCTTCCTAAAGTTTGGTACAATTTTCAGAAAGTACCACACTTTGTTGCATGTTTTCAGCAAATTACTGGTCTAATCAGCGAAGTTAGCAGGAAATTTAAACGCATTTTACTTTTCCTTACACATGCCGATACCAATTAATCAAGAACTGAAAGCGCTTTGTGGGAGCACTACGATTAACCTGTCTGATGATTTAAGCACTAAATACTCTGCGGACTTAAAACTACTTGTATCGGGGTGGTCACAAGCGCGTGTGAACAAAACAGAAAAGGACATTAACGAGTTTCAAATATTGCTGAGTAATATTGCCCAAAATTATTCTATGTATGCCCTAAACTCGTTGCATCAAATGTTTCATACTATGCAGACTGCTTGTCTTAAAGGGATTAATAAAAAAACAACAGTAGCGAAGACAATTTCTGATATCGATTGGCTAATGAATCAGCTCATTCGCTCTAACAAACTTATTCCGGACCCTTTTTTACTGCAGTCGAACAATAATAAGAGCTTCTTATCCAAACAAACTAAAAGTACCTTTACCCATGAGCCGATGAAGATTGCCATCATCGATGACGAACGTTCGGTCGGCATGGCGTTATCTGCCATTCTTAAACAGTTTGCACTTAAGGTGCAGTATTTCAATTCTATTAACGATTTTGAAGACTCGTTGATAGAGGATATTCCCGATCTAGTGTTGTTAGATATTGTTATGCCAAACGTTAACAATGAACAAGTCTTTGCATATGCAAGACAATTAGTTGACCGTGGTATAAAAGTCATTAGTTGCAGCAGTCTGTTTAGTTTTGAGACTCGACTTAGAGCAGTGCGTGCGGGCGTAAGCGACTATGTTGTCAAGCCGGTCAACCCCTATTCGCTGGTCGAAAAAATTACTCGCGCATTAAAACGTGATGTCAATAAAAGCTATCAAATCATTTTACTTGATGACCAGGAATCTATGGGGGAGTTTTACAAGGCTGTATTTTCACAGGTAAATGTCGACTTTCACTTCTTTACAAGCGCAGAATCACTACTAAGTGCGATGGAGTCCTTACAACCCGATCTGTTTTTACTTGACCGCGTTATGCCAAGCGTTAATGGCTTAGAGGTGGCCGCTATGATTCGACAAGAATCAAAGTTTGATTTTTCACCTATCGTTTTTTTAACGGCTGACGAACGCATCGATACTAAGCTGAATATTTTAGACTACGGTGCTGATGATTTAATTGTTAAAACTACTCCTGCTCCACTTGTCTTAGAGCAAGTCATGGCGCGTTTAGAACGTTCCGCGTTTATCCGTTCATTTGTTTCCAAAGATGCTTTGACGGGTGTCCTAAATCATGGCCAAATTGTTGAAGTTGTGAATCATCAAATGCAGCTTAATAAGCGACAACAAACCGAAAATACACTGGCCTTAATTGACGTTGATTTATTCAAAAATGTTAACGATACCTATGGTCACTCGGCAGGCGATATGGTCTTAAATGGCATTGGACAACTGCTTAAATCTGCCATACGAGAAACCGATTATGTTGGCCGTTATGGCGGTGAAGAGTTTGTCATTCTATTTGTTAATTGTAATGTTGAACAAGCTTATATTAAGCTCAATATCATTCGTGAAAAATGCGAAAAAATGAACTTTGTGCATGATAAACCTCAAATTAAAGTCACTTTCAGTGGTGGTTTAGTTGCACTTGATGCCTATGAGGCTTTGCCGCTCGCAATGAGTGATGCAGACCGTTTGATGTATGTAGCAAAAGAAGCCGGGCGTAACCAATTAAAATATGCAGATGATGCGATCTCGAACAAAAACGATTGAACCTCTAAACCACTCACCTTACTTAAAACTCGTCTTCGGAATTCTTGCGAAGAACCCTTAGAGTCGAGTCCCCTTATTAATCTTCTCTACCGCTTTTGATAGGGCCACATTCATCTTATCTAAGCTATATACGTTATCTGTAGCACCTATTTCTACGGCTGCTTTGGGCATGCCATATACGACGCAAGTCTCTTCATTTTGTGCCATGGTGATTGCGCCAGCGTTCTTTAAAGCCAGTAATCCTTTCGCTCCATCTTTCCCCATACCCGTGAGTACGGTGGCAATGGTGTTAGTACCAGCTACTTTTGCTAAAGACTCAAACATTACGTCTACTGCTGGTTTGTGGCCTGAGACTAATGGTCCGTTGTTTAGCCTAACTCTGTAATCAGCACCATGACGCACTATTTCTAAGTGCCTATCCCCGGGCGCAATATAGGCATTGCCTGGCAATAAACGCTCACCATCTTGGGCTTCTTTTACTTTCATTCTGCAAATGCCGTTGAGACGCTCAGCAAAAGAGCGTGTAAAACTTACCGGCATGTGTTGGGTAATTACCGTTGCAGGAAACGAAGGTGACAATGCTTCCAATACTTGCCTGATGGCTTCCGTTCCGCCTGTTGAGGCGCCTATCGCTACAATAGTTTCAGTGCCTCGATACACCAGTGGCACTGAGCCCATATTACCAAGGCTGGGCGCGCGAGGCCTTGGTTTAGAGGCGGCAGCGACACGTATTTTTTCGACAATTTCTTTTTCGTATTCTCCAATACCATTAGCGACATTAAGTTTAGGCTTAGCTATAAAATCGATAGCACCTAACTCAAGGGAGCGAATAGTGGCATCCGCGCCCTTTTCTGCCAGGGTTGAAATCATCACCACTGGAGTAGGCTTAGCCTTCATTAAGCGGTCTAAAAAGGTTAGGCCATCAACTTTGGGCATTTCGATATCTAAGGTAATAACGTCAGGGTTAAGACTTAACACCATGTCTTTGGCAACAAAGGCATCAGGAGCGGCCCCCACGAGTTCAAAATCAGGCTCTTGACGAATGATTTCACTGAGTAAACTGCGGATTAGAGCCGAGTCATCTACTACAAGAACGCGTATTGCCATGTGTGATAAGCTCCTTTAATCTTAGAATAAGTCGACATCACCTGATTTAGGCGCTTGGCTGACCTTAACACGGTATTCAGTTTCACGGTCAATAATGGTAGTGTTGTGTAAGGACCTGAGCTTACGTACTTTTACTTCGCCGGTGAGTGGGAAAAAGTAAATTTTTCTGGGGTACTCGCCTAATAAATCTTTTGCGACTACTCGAATATTTTCAGTCTCTAAGTATTCCTCTACAAAGCTTGCGTTTTGCTCTCCCACGCTATTTGAGCGCAGTTGCTTTAACACATTCCCACCGCCAAACACTTTAGCTTCCATGCGAGCCTTTGACGCTCCTAATTTAATCATATGGTTAATCAGCACTTCCATGGCATATACGCCATAACGGGCAGAATCTGAGTTAACGTTTTTAATGTCCTTATTTGCCGGCAGCAAAAAGTGATTCATACCGGCAATGCGTAAAATAGGGTCGCGCAAGCATACTGATACACACGAGCCTAATACTGTAACAATGAGGGTCTCGTCGTTGCAAGCAAAGTACTCTCCTGGCAATATTTTTACTGCATCAAGATTGAAGTTTTTATCAAAATAGCGATTGGACGCTAAGTGCTCGTCAAAGATAAGGCTCACAGTGTGCCCGCTTTGGGTTTATAAATCGTCTTGCCTAGTGATGTCAGAATTTGACTCACGTGGCCAAAATTTTCTGAATGTCCGGCAAAATAAAGGCTATCTCTACGCATGTGTTTTATGATTTTCTCTAAGATACAAAGCTGTGTTTCTTTATCAAAGTAAATCATCACATTGCGGCAAAAGACAATATCAAAGTCTTTAGGCAGCGCCCACTTATCATCCATTAAGTTAAGCTTCTGAAAACTTAATAGTTTACGTAATTCAGGCACAACACGCGCTTTGCCGACATTCTCACCTTTGCCGCGATGAAAGAATTGTCGTTTTTTGTCATTAGCTAAGCCATCTAATTGCTCAATTTTGTACATACCCGCGCTAGCCGTTGCCAGCACCTTACTATCGATATCAGAGGCAATAATACTCACCGGAATATCAAATCGTCCAAGCGCTTCTACTGCGGTCATGGCAATTGAGTAAGGCTCTTCGCCCGTAGACGATGCCGCACACCAAATTTTTAAAGGGCGATTGGCGTCCGCGATGTATTTTTTAAGATACTCAAAATGATGAGACTCTCTAAAAAAAGACGTTAGATTTGTTGTTAGTGCATTAATAAATTCTTCTTGTTCCTGCGTATTGTTATCTAAATAATTTAGATATGCCTTAAAGTCGCTCAGTTGCAGTGAACGAATGCGACGAGAGAGACGGCTATACACCATGGAATCTTTGCTTTGGGCTAAGTTAATTCCAGTTAAAGTCTTCAGCTTAGCGCGCACAACGTCAAAGTCACTGCGCGAAAAGCCAAACTCTTTTATCTCTCTTTCAGATGTCGCCACTATTTAAAAGCTTTCCCATTCATCTTCTTCAGACATCGCGGGTTTGGCTTTTTGAGGTGATTCAGTTTTGCCGGTACTCACTGACGGCAGTTCTTCATATTGCTGAGACAACAAGTCCGGCGCTTGATGATTCAATTTCGTTTGCACTTCACTGCCATTTAACTTGAATGTACCTACACGTTGCGTTAAATCTGAAGCTTGTGAGCGCATACTTTCGGCTGCTGCGGCGGCTTCTTCCACCAGTGCTGCATTTTGTTGAGTCATCTCATCCATTTGCATGACCGCTTTACTGACTTCGTCAATACCGCTTGCTTGCTCTGTCGATGCAGCTGCAATTTCGGCCATGATATCGTTGACTCGTTGAATAGAGATCACAATGTCTTGCATGGTTTCGCCCGAGCGATTCACTAGAACATTGCCGCTTTCGACTTTAGTTACCGAATCAGAAATTAGGTCTTTAATATCTTTTGCTGCGTTTGCACTGCGCTGCGCGAGGGTTCTAACTTCTGATGCAACTACCGCAAACCCACGACCTTGCTCACCTGCACGCGCTGCTTCAACTGCGGCGTTTAGGGCCAATATGTTGGTTTGAAAGGCAATACCATCGATGACACCAATGATGTCAGAAATTTTACGAGCTGAATCATTAATTGAGCCCATTGTGGTCACTACCTGACTAATCAGTTCGCCGCCGCTTGCAGCCACTTCAGAAGCTTGTGAGGCTAGACCATTTGCTTGATTGGCATTTTCTGCATTCAAACGCACAGTGCTGGTAAGTTCTTCCATGCTAGAGGCGGTTTCTTCAAGGCTAGAAGCTTGTTGCTCGGTGCGTACTGATAAATCTGCGTTGCCTTGTGCAATTTCTGATGAAGCATTACTGATTGTGTCACTGGCATTGCGAATTTGGCTGATGACGCTTGCCAAATTTTCAGTGGTGGTGTTGCAGTAGTTTTTCAAATCATCAAAAGTACCGCGATAGTCGCTCTCTACTCGCTTGGTCAAATCGCCTTCTGAGACTGCAAGCAATACATTGCTCACTTCATTTAAACCAGATTCAGTGGTTTTCATCAACTGATTTAAGCCATTCGCAAGGGTTAACATAAAGCCTTCTTTGTCTTCTTCGCTGATGCGTTGGGTAAAGTTACCTTGTAAACTGGCGCTAACGATGTCGGCCACTTCCTGCTCAGCCTCTTTTTCTTTGGTTCTATCTAGCCACTCTACAACCGAGCCGATACTTTCACCGTTATTGTCTAAGATAGGGCTAGCGGTTAAACGGAAATGGCGTTTGCCCACTTTGATTTCACTGGCGTGCTTGTCAGATAAGCGCTCTAGCATTCCTTTTTGATGCGCAGGATTTTTATGGAATCGATCCATACTGCCACCGAGTATTTTTTCGGCATTAAAGTGAGGCATGACTTTTTGTAAATCTGCTTCGGCGTTTTTAAGCATGGCCATTACAGACCGGTTCATGTAGATAATGTCACGGTTTGCATCAGCAATCATTACGTTAGTGCTGGTGCTGTCTAGAGATTCTAGAATACGTTTAACCCGACGCTCTTCTTCATAAATAGCCGTCATATCGTGCCATTCAACGCTATTGCCTAAGTTTTTGCCGTCTGCATCTCTAATTGGGTTAATCATCAGTCTAAAAGAGTAGCTTCCAAGATTTAACTTGGCTTCGTGTACACTTTTAAGTTGGTCGAGCACAGCATGCTGGTGCGCTGGATTTTTATGAAAGCTATCGATGCGGGTACCGATTAACTTATCTGCATTAAACTGAGGCAAATCTTTACGTATTTCTGTTTCGCACTCTTTGAGTAATTTGTGCGCCGCTTCATTCATATACTTAATAGTGCGGTCAGCGTCTGACATCATAAAGGCCATTGAACTGCTATCAAGTGCCTGTTTGACTTTGCTGGCTTCTATTGACGCGACTTCGGCATCTGCAAGTTGTTTAATTAGCGTATCTAGTTCACTTTCTAAAATGCCCATTTCATCTTTGCGTGTACTGTTTAGCACCACTTCGAAATTACCTTTGGCGACGCTTTTAAATGCAGTAATCAGCTTGCTAGAAGACGTAATTAAAGAACGCACGATGATGGCACCGGTGAGTAAACTGATGAGCATTAAGCTAATAATAATCAAGCTTGTTACCATGCGTTTTGATGCAAGACTCTCTATGCGCTCTTCAATCACCATGGTTAATGAGCTTACATTTTTATCATGCTGAGCATATAAATCGTTAATCACCGCAGAATATTGACTAAAATAATCGTTGCTAGAAAACTCAGCAGAGCTCCGTTCGAGTACTTCTCTTTCGGTTAACACTGCTAAGCTATCGACTCTACTTTTTAATGAACTCGCTTCTTGGTAGGCACCTTGAAATCTAGTATCGGCGTTTGCTGCCGACATCATGTTGTATTCAAAGTCCACAAGGGGTGACTGAATATTGTTTAAAAACGCACGAATACGACTTTTTTGTAATTCGGTAATTTCGGTACCGGCTAATATGCCTGCGCCAGTGCCTCGCACCTTGCCAAGATTGTCGGCTAAGCGTGGCATATTTTGTAAATTAGCAATAATCAAATGGTAGCTAGCCGCCGCCGGGTCATAGCTGAGTAGGAAGTACTGCGCTATTTCTGAGATTAACAAGTCCGCATTAGCAATAAGCGCTGAGTGTTCATTGAATGAACTTGTTGGAGTATATTGTCTTGCACCAACATTGGCTTTGACGCTATTCCATTGGTTTTCAAGCTGATTGAGTCGCTGTTGTAATTCGCCGCTTTGCGCACTGGCATCTAGCGAGCTTTTGACCGCCTTTAGGTCTTGTTCAACCGCTGCGGCCTTTGCCGTTAAAGCCGCCGCGATTGAGTCATCGCCGCCAAACAAAGACGCCGACATACCACGATGCTCTGCGATGGTTTTTTTCAGTGTCACCAAGGCACTTGCTGGGGCAATCCCAAGTAACTCCGTTTCAGACGATGCTTGTGTGTCCAAAGAAAGTTGGGTGTAGTAATAGGTCGGCAATGAAAGGCTGACCAGCACTAACACCGCGATAATACTCATTTTTATAGGTAGCTTGATGTTGTCAAACCAGGTTAAAATTTTCATGTTAATCGTGCTCCGCTTTTGTACTGGGGTCAAAGATGCCAAGCTCATCACTTGATATTAATTTTTGAATATTCACTAAAATAATCATTTGCTCGTTAATGGTGGTAAGGCCATGCAAATAGGCGCTATCAAAGGCGACGCCAAATTCAGGCGGCGGCTTTATGTCTGTTTCATCGACTTTAATTACGTCACTGACTTCGTCAACGACGATGCCCACTATGCGTTCGCCAATCATCAGCATAATAACAATCGTGAATTCATCGTATGTGGCTTCTCCCACCTCGAACTTAATCCGCAGGTCGATAATGGGGACAATGTCGCCACGCAAATTCAGCACACCCTTGATATATGGAGGGGCATTGGCGATTTTTGTGACATTTTCATAACCACGAATTTCTTTGACGGTCATAATATCTAGCGCATAGTTTTCAGTGCCTAAGACAAAGGTTAAAAACTCTTGTTGCTCTTCATTATTTACCGCTTCAATAGCGTTTGCGTTAGCTGGCAAGGGGCACCTCCTGCTTGCTTGTAGTGTTAACTCCGGCGGCGATAGACTCAATATCTAAAATCATGGCAACACTGCCATCGCCCATAATGGTTGCGCCGGCAACGCCAGGCACTCTGCGGTAATGTTGTTCAAGGCTCTTGATCACGACTTGTTGTTGCCCTTCTAATTGGTCAACTAAAATGCCAAAGCGTTTGCGACTGGTTTCCACTAGTACAACAATGGCGTCCGCGACATCGGTTTTCGCACCCTCTATACCCATTAATTTATGTAATTTCACCAAGGGCCAGTATTCACCTCTCACCCAAAGCACTTGATCGTTTGCCAAGGTTTTGAGCTGTTCGGTACTTGGCTGCATCGACTCAATAATATTGGTTAGGGGTACTACATAGGTTTGTTTTCCAACAGACACGCACATACCATCTACAATTGCGAGGGTCAGTGGTAGGCGTATTTTAAATATCGAACCTACGCCTTGATGGCTTTCGATATCTACCGAGCCGCCAATAGACTCAATATTACGCCTTACGACGTCCATTCCTACGCCACGGCCGGAGACGTCTGTCACGGTTTCTGCGGTTGAAAATCCTGCCTCAAAAATTAATCGCCACACATCGCTGTCTTTAATATCGGGTGATACGTCCATGCCGTTTGTATGTGCTTTTTCTAGAATTCTTTCACGGTTTAAGCCAGCGCCATCATCGGTAATAGTAATTAAGATACTGCCGCCGCGTTGCTCGGCATTGAGAATAACAGTGCCTTTTTTGCTTTTGCCCGAGGCCTCGCGGATATCTGGCATTTCAATACCATGGTCAACACTATTGCGAATAAGGTGAGTGAGCGGGTCGACGAGTTTTTCAATCATGCCTTTGTCGATTTCAGTAGCGCCGCCTTCAATCAATAGCTCAACGTCTTTGCCCATTTTATCGGCTAAATCTCTGACTACGCGTGGAAAGCGATTAAACGCAAATGACATGGGTAGCATGCGCATCGACATAACCGCTTCTTGAATTTCACGAATGTTGCGGGAGAGCTCGCCAATAGCACCTTCGAGCTTCTCTTCGGTTTCACCTTGTACCTCTTTACCCACAATTTTAATCATTGATTGCGTGATCACCAGTTCGCCAACTAGGTTAACCAGTGAATCAATTTTAAGAGTATCTACGCGAATAGAACTAGCTTCTTTAGCATCGGTTTTTGCTTTGCGCGGAGCGGCGCTTTTGGCTGCTACCACAGGCTTGCTTGTTGTTTTAGCTGGGCTGGTTTTAGCTTGGACAGCTGGGTCAGGTGCGGCTTCAAATAAACCAAAGCCTTCAATGTCACCGCTTGTTTTATCTGAGTCTATTTTATCTGGGCTTATTTTATCTGGACCTGATTCATCCACAAAGAGGCCAAACGCATTGTCATCATCTGAATCTTGCGTCTTAATTTGTGCAGAGGTATCGGTTTCTTGTTCATCTTCATAGAATCCATAAGCGGTTTCCTCGGCTATTGTCTCGTTTGGCTCAAAGAAGCCAAAATCTTCATCATTGTTAGTGACGGGGTTATTAAACAGGCCAAAGCCTTCAATGTCTGAGCTGACGTCGGTTTCTGCCGGAAAAGGCTTGTCTGCAGGTTGTAATAGTTGTTCAAGAGCGAGGGTACCAGCTTCGATAGCGGCCCAATCAATATCGTGTTCATTTTGATAGCAAGCAAGAATACTTTTGAGGGTGTCAACAGTAATTAATAACTGATCAACAATCGTTTTGGTCATGTCGATTTCGTACTTACGCGCTAGATCTAGAATGTTCTCCATCACGTGAGTCAAGCCGGTAAGGGCGTCAAAGCCAAATACACCACTACCACCCTTAATAGAATGGGCGGCTCTAAAGATACTGTTTAAATCTTCTAGGTCTGGGTTGTCTAACGACAACTCCATCAGAAGATGTTCCATATCATCTAAGTGTTCTTGGCTTTCTTCAAAAAATACGTCGAAGAATTGACTCATGTCTACTGACATAGAGAAGTATCCTTATGGCAAAACTTTAGAAGCAACAGCGAGGAGCTTTTGTGGGTCGAAAGGTTTTACCATCCATCCCGTCGCGCCCGCTGCGCGACCCTGTGCTTTCATACTGTCGCTGGCCTCAGTGGTTAAGACCACTATGGGAGTAGAGCGATAGGTACTTAAACCACGTAAAGATTTAATTAAGGTAAGGCCATCCATCCGCGGCATATTTTGATCCGTGATCACAAAGTCGTATTGCATACGCTTGCATAAATCGAGGGCTGCTTGTCCATCATCTGCGGTGGTCACTTGATAACTTGCCGACTTCAGTGTTACCTGCACCATTTGACGGATAGAGGGCGAATCATCTACTACCAATATATGTTTGCTCATTGCTTAAAACTCTCTTTTTATAACGACAGACGTTTGATTACCCGGCGGGGTAACCTCTACTGATTTACATAACTGTTCTATTAACGATAAGCCTCGTCCCGACAAGCATTCATCATCCATGACTGCATTTGACGTTGCGTCATAACCGGAGCCTGAATCGTTAATACTAAATTTAATTTCGTTGGTTTTTGGTGAATATTCAAAACTCATTTCTAAGGTCGCGTTATCATCAATATTGCTCAAGCGCTCTTCTTTTAACATTAGGTATTCAGCAAACCCAGCATAGTCATTCTTGAGTTGCGAATCTAAATCCAAAATCCCATGATCAAGACCATTACTAATTAGTTCGGCAAAAACGGTAAATGCACGTTGGCGCATATCGCCTACCAAATCGATGCTACGCATCAAGCTATCAAAATATCCAATGATATCTGAGCTGCCAATAAGTCCGCCTTTAAGCTTTAGCGATGCACAAACCTTGCCAGACTTAGCAAGTTTGTTTTCCTTCTTGCAACTGGCGTGCTTTTCCATCAAGGCACTGATGTGTAAATCGCAAATAGATAAGTCATCTTGCAGTTCAAGCATTTCGTTAAAGACTGTGAAGTGATTAACGATGTAGCTGACTAAGGGCTCTTTTGTTGAGTGCTCTTTTAAAAGCTTAAGTAGGCGTGCCATGCCAAACTCTTCATTTTCTTTATTTTGCTGTTCAATCAGACCATCACTAAAAAAGAAAAGGTTGTTAATTGCATCAGTGCTTAAGGTAATGATATTAGGGTCAAAGTCTTCGGGCTCTAGAATGCCAAGGGCCATGGTGCATGAAGGGTGGCACTGAATACTCTTGTCGTTGTTCAAAGCGATTACGTCGGGCATACCGCCATTGAATAGGTTTAATTGACGGATGTTGTAATTTATTTCAACACCGATGAGCGCGACAAACTTATCATCTGGCAGCTCGATACAGAGTTTTTGGTTTGCTTCATGTACAATATGCGCAAGCGACAATCCTTTGCGGATCATCGCCTTTATGGTGGTCACTAACGGTAAAATACTAATCGCCGCGGCAAGACCATGCCCTGTGGCGTCCGCCAAAATGACAAAAAAGTTGCCGTTTGGTCCATGATCACAAATGAATACATCACCATTAAAGGAACTTGAAGATTGTAAGTAGGTAGTCACAGATTCGGTTTCTGATACTAAGGCTGCCGCGACATGCTCGTATACGTAACGTGCGAGTTCCTCTTCATGCTCTTGTTTGTCGAGCAAACTCGTAAGATGATGAGTTTGCTTTGCCAGTTGCGCTTCTTTTTCATAAGAACGCATGACTCTTTGCATTTTTTGCCATAACAAATCTAGCGATAAAGGCTTAACCAAAAAATCATCAACACCGCGCTCAAAAGCTTCAAGAACAGTATGTTGATTTTCATCAGCGGTAATGATCATCACCGGTAACGGTTTTTCTTGAATGGCTACTGCTCTTAATTTCTGTATGCAGTTAATGCCATCGCCATCGGGTAAATGATTATCAAGCAAGACAAAATCAAAATCTGATGTTTGTACATGAAGCTTGGCAGATGCGAGTGTATCAGCGGTCATAGAGCGACAGCCGTTACTCTCTAAGAAAGTCTGCAGAATTTCTGCAAACAAACTGTCATCTTCTACGATTAATATGCGCAACTGATTCGTCATTTATTTAGGAAATATCAAATAAACGGTCGAAATTGGCAATCGTTAGAATTTCACGAGCGCTGGCCTGTGCACCTCTAATTCTGACGCTAACATTTTGCGCCTTGGCCTTCTTTTGAAACAATACCATCATGCCTAATGCCGAGCTGTCGAGATAGCTTACGCGACTAAAATCAAGGGCAATATCGGTAACGCCATCGGCTGCTAAGGCGGCTTGATAATGTTCGTTAAAGGTTTTGTGGTAACCGAAATCAAATCGTTCGGGTATTTGTATGGTTTTCTCGCTCATAATGCTTTCCTAATCAGTCTTAAAATAATTCAATATCGCCAGAATCCATGCTAGTAGCAGAGACTGGATTATGTTTATCGCGTTTACGGCTTTGCATTTTTTCTAAGTAGTGGTGCATTTGTTCGCTAATTTCGTCAATATTCTCTGGCGTTAAATGCTCTAAATGGCCTCGTAATGTGGCAATAGTGTCTAAGGTGAAACTCAAGTTTTGGCCGTTAATATCGCCAAACTGTAGCCCTCTGATGGCTTGCGATAGAGCTTGGTCAAGCTCTTGCGATGCTCTTTCTAGTCCAACCGTTACATTAGCGTCCGATTCTGCTTTTTCGATAATGCTCACTAAGGCTTCGTTAATTTCTTTCTTGGCGTTAATCACATAACTAACGTCATAACTAGCAAGGCGTCCGACTTCGGCGGTAAGGCCTTTTATTTGTTCAGACATCGTTTTCAATTGCGCTTGAATGGCGTCACTAAACTGGGATGAACGATTGGACAAAGACCGAACCTCATCGGCTACTACTGCAAAACCGCGGCCATGTTCGCCAGCGCGAGCTGCTTCTATCGCCGCGTTTAGAGCTAATAGGTTTGTTTGGTCAGCAATACTGTCAATATCTTTAACGGCTTTAAGCACTTGTGGAACCGATTCGTAAATCTCGGTTACTTGGTCGAGTAAGGCCATTGAAGATGCCGACATATCGACGGTTGATTTAATGAATTTATCTAAGGTTTCGGAGGTACTGTCTGCAAATACCTTCATTCGTTCGCTGTACAACATATCTTCGTTTGCATCTGTACGGATAAGGCTTTGGATGGTCTCGCCTTGAGTATTAACTAAGCCCTGCAATCGACCAAAGCTCTCGCTTAAGGTCTCTACTGCATCGTCTTGCGTGCTTTTAATGCCGCTGATGTTTAATTCACTTTCTTTTAGCGTAGGTATAAATTCTTTGCATAAAATCTCAAAGCGCTCAAATGTGAACTCAGATACGGGTACTTTTGCGGCATTTAATTCGGTATCTAATATCTTTTGGTGTCGGGCGTTTAGCGCCACTGGCATTGCAATAAGACCTAGCGCGAAAATAATCATCGCAGTATAGGTAAACCCAAAGGCAGCGGCCGTTACTGCTGCAATGATAATTGCAGTGATACCCAACCATGTATTAAAGGATAATAAACTCATACGCACTCGTTTTGTCGGTATAGCCCAGACTCCTTTTTGATGTAGCGACATAGATGACGACCTTAGGTTCGCGCCCCAATATTTGAATACAAATATGTAAGAAACAAATTCAGATAGTAGAAATCTTGCGAAGAACGCTCAAAAAGCAGTGTATTCGATATAGAAGTTATCGTATGAAATGTGAAAAAGTTTAGAGCGGTGAATGGTTTATTATTCGGCCTTGCAGAGAAAATAAATCTCTGCAAGGCCGCTTTACAACTTTAGTTTAATGCTCGATTAATATGTGCCGCAAACGCGTCTGCTTTCATAAAACCTGTTACGCGAGACTGATCTAGCTCGCTTCCTGTTTCATCGAAAAACATGATAGTAGGTAAGCCTAGTACATTAAACTCTTCTTGCAGAGCTAAATTAGCAGGTGTGTTGTCGGTTAAATCAACCTGCATCCACACTGTATTTCCAAGGGCTTTGATTACGCTAGGGTCTGGAAAGGTGTACTTTTCAAACTCTTTACAGGCTACGCACCAATCGGCATATAAATCTACCATCACCGTTTTACCCTCTGCATTAGCGGCATTGAGCTTTTGCTCGAAGTCGTCTAAGTCACGAATCATCATAAACGGGGGGTGTCCCTTATTTTGTT
>Ga0307933_1000276_pt1 | contig 49185 bp, 33 predicted proteins | sample OrgLakmetageno88_FD_201811 | JGI IMG/M metagenome (GOLD analysis project Ga0307933, IMG submission 201811) | Saline water microbial communities from Organic Lake, Antarctica - #88 | ecosystem: Environmental > Aquatic > Non-marine Saline and Alkaline > Saline | place: Antarctica: Organic Lake... | reverse complement strand
GTCTGTTCCGAGTCCGTCGAGTAATCCGCTCTCAGTTCGGGGGACTATTGTTAACGTCCGTCAAATCGAAGGTGGTGATTGGCGCTACGGGATCAAATTTGAAAGACTTTACTACACGCTCGCCGAATGGGCGAATAGCTAATATGTGATTGCGTAATTTTTATTAAATCAGTCATCCAAGAACCCTAAAAAACCAGTGAACAAAGAAACCAGCAACATCCCCCGAATCGCAACCGGTAGCGCTGGCTTGGATCAAGTTATCCACGGGCTACCTAAAGAAGACTTCGCTTTGATCACCGGAGCCGAATCGACCGGCAAATCCATTTTCTGCCTTCAATTTCTTCTTGCTGGCCTCCGTGAGGGCGAGCGGGGCGTAATCGTCACTCCCTTTCCAGCAGAAAGCCATTTAGAGATCGCGGACGGCCTCGACTTTCCCCTGCGGGAGGCAGTTGAATCCAACAACCTGATCATTCTACACCAGAAAACCCAAGTTTCAGGCGTTCTGAAATCAATCGAGGACCTGAAACAAATAACGGACGCGCTGGAAGAAGAGATTCTACCTTGGGAACCCACGCGTTTGGTCATCGATTCAGCCCTGCCTTTTATTAATCTGTTCCACCCTGATTTCCGCAAAGCTGGTTTATTGAAAGTTCTGCGCGGTTTTGGAGCGATGGGTCTGACCACGGTGATTACCACACCGATGCCAGCCACGAGTGAGGCGATGTCTTTGAAAAAAACATTGGAGGAAAACTCCGGTTGCAGCCTTCATTTCGATGAACAGCGCCGGACTGATGGGGAAACGCAGCGCCGCCTTGTTTGCCGGAAAGTTAAGGGGATGGCCCCGCCATATCCCGCTTTCGATTTCACTATTGAAGACGGAGTCGGCCTGCAAATTGGCGACCCCAGCAAAACGCGTCTCAGTTCGCCTGCCGAGGAAGTCAAAACCAAACAAGTGCCGAAAGAGCGGAAACGTTCACTCTTTGCGTCCGCCGCAGTGGTCTCGAAAGTCAACCAATCGACAGGCAAAAACGGAACAGGCCAGTCGAAGCAAAACTCGCAGCCAGAGGCACAGGAAGAACGCCCAGCACGGGAGAACAGGGGCGCTTCTCATCCGCCAAAAAGTTCGATTTCGTTTATGTCTTCTCCGAAAAAGGAAAAGACGACTGAAAGCTAGTCCTTGATTATATACAGTTTACTCAGAATCAGACCTCATCCAACCAACGCAGCCTTATGTATGAAGAATATTGGAAGTTAAAGGAGAAGCCCTTCGAAAATAATTTTGACCTGAAGTTTATTTATCTTTCTCTGCAATATGAAGAAGTGATCACGCGGTTGCTCTTCATCGTGCGCGAAAAGCGGAAGGGTGCTATCATCACAGGGTACTACGGGAGTGGCAAGAGTCTCATCCTTCAGTATTTCATGACGAAAATCGATGAAATGGAGGAGCCGATACGAGTGATCCACATCAGCGATCCGATGATGTCGATGACTGATTTCCACCGGGAATTTGTCAGGCAGTTCGGCTCAGAACTTGAAGACCAGCAGCGCAAGGTCAACGAAGAGGCGGGTGCTTCCCAACGCGACAATTTATCACACCCACGGCTTCTTTCAGCGCTCAAGGATATTTGGGTGAAGATCCAGGACGATGGTGGTCATACCGTGCTGCTCATCGACGAAGCGACCCTGATTCCGGAGGATACCATGGAAGAGTTGCGGCTGTTGCTTGACCTGTACCATCCGAAGACGCAAAAATCTCTCCTCTCGATGATTTTGAGCGGGCCCTTCAGCGAACCGGATCTCCCCGATTATCTTAAAAGCCCTGCCTTACGCCAGCGTCTCCCGCTTAAGTGCCATGTCGGGAATTTGGACGAAGAGCAATGCGGTGATTACATTAAACATCGGCTGGAGGTGGCCGGCCAGCCCAACCAGCTCTTCACCGAAGAGGCGATCGAGCTGATTGCGAAACGCTCCAACGGTGCTCCGCGCTCGATTAATAATATCTGTGACCTTGCCTTATTCCTCGGTTTTTCGCAAACATCTGTGCGTATCGATACCGACATTATCGACTTGGTCACTGAAGAAATCGGTGAGACACTTAACGAATCCTAGCCGGATGAAATTTTTCCCGTCTCTACTTTGCTCTTCGAAATGGACGCTCTGTCTCTGCCTGCTCTTGCCGACAGTATCGGGGCTGTATTCGCAGACGAATGATTTAGCGAAATTAAATGAACGAAGAGCCGAAATCCAGGGCCTTTTGAATGACGGTATCATTCTGGAGGCCATTCGCAAGTTGGAGGATTATCTGCAGCAACGTCCCGATGATTTAGCTGCCCGTAAACAAATCTGCCAGGCTTATTTGGATCTGAAGGACTATTTCAAGCTGCGGTATCACACTAGGATTATCCTGCAGGAATTTCCGGAAGACTCAGAGGCGCTTGCATGGAGCGCGACTGCTGACAAGATCATAGCCGAAAAATATGCGGTTATGGTGGAGGATTTACTGGATGCGCTAAAAGACGATCCGGAGAATACTGTGCTGCGTCGAGAACTCATCAGCCTCTACATGACGGGCGACGAAGGCGAAAAGGCGGCGGAACAATTCCATATTCTTTTGGAGCGTCAACCCGACGACGAAGCGCTGTGGCTCGACTTTGCCCGCAATTTATTCTGGTCGGATCAACCCGAAGAATCGCTGGTGGCTTATCAGCAATACCTCGCCGTTGCCGAAGAGCCCAAGGATGTCCGACTGGAAATAGCCCGCGTTCATGCCGCCAATGCGGACTTCGGCACTGCGGTCGATCAGCTGCGGGCCCTGATCAAAGATGTTCCCGGCAACTTCGATGCCAGTTCGTTGTTGGGCGATATTTACCGCTGGAACGATGACGCTATGGCCGCCGAGGAAATTTACCGGGCCGTGCTGCTGGAAGAACCCGACCACGGACCCTCTTTGCGCGGATTGGAAGAATTGGCTAATATGGCCCAGCGGAAAGTGATCACGACTGCGTCGATGAATATTGAGTCGATGCGGGAAAAAGTCGAGGACGAGCCTGAAAACATGGATATATTGTTGCAATTGGCGCGACTATATACTACCAAAAATCGTTATGCTGAGGGAGCGGAAGCCTTTGACCAATATCTCGAAAATCAACCTGACGATCTGCCCGTCCGCCGCGAATATGCTTTTACGCTGAGTATATTGGAACGCTACGACGAGGCCATTCGGCAACTGCGGCTCTACCTCCAGGAATTCCCGGACGATATGACCGAACGGATGCGCATTGCCCGCATGCTTCTTTGGCAGGGGAAGAATGAAGCCGCCAAACGCGAACTGCTGGAGATGGAAGCAATCATTCCCGACAACCCAGAGCTGCATTGGAATCTGGCCCGCATTTACGAGATCGAAGCCGACTGGCCGCAGGCGATCGCCCGCTATGAAGCTCTCCGAGAAGTCAGCCCTCGTTTTGAGGTCGCATCCGCCAAGATACGCGCAATCGAAAGCAATCCCTATTATCGGATCGCAACGATGGAGCGGCGGATCGAAGCCGACGCGAGCGATACAGCTGCCCGGTTGCAGCTGGCCCGGATTTTTTTGAATTTAGATCGCTTTTACGAAGCTCAAGAGCAGGCGCAAGCGGTTCTTGATTACGAGCCGGATCAGGAGCAAGCCAGTCGAATCTTGGGTCAGGCTGAAATCGGTGTGTCCCAAGCGCGGCGCAATCGAATTGAGGAGTTAAAAGGCATTCTCGCGGAGGATACGGAAAACTTTGAAGCGATGCTTGAGCTGGCCCGCTATTACCGCGACGAAGTCGACTACCCAGAGGCGCTACGCTATTACTACTCCTATCTCAAAGCCTTTCCGCAGGATCGGCAGGCGCGGCTTGAATATGCCCGCGTGCTTTCGTGGGAGCCGGAGCAGCGTGAAAGCGCCATCCGTGAGTATGCCATCCTCATTGAAGACCAGCCGGAGAATATCGATCTTAGGCTGACGCACTTGGAGTTGCTATCGGCGGCGAACGCACTTACGGCACAAGAAACGGTTCTCATGGCTGAAATCGAGGACGCGCTGCGTCAGCAACTCTCGACCAATAGTGAGGATGCCGAAGCCCTGCTCTTTATGGGGAGGCTGTATCAGATCAATTCCAAGTGGCCTGAAGCGCTCGACTTTTACAGCGCAGCAATCGCTGCCAGCGATCGTGATCAGCAGGGGACCCCCATTGCAGATCGAATCGAATCGATCCTCGCCTTGCCCGATTACCAGTTGGCTCAACTCTTCACTCAAGTTGAAGTAGACCCATCCGACGTGCTCACGCGCTTGATTCTGGCCCGCCAACTTTTTGATCTTAAGCGCTATTATGAAGCGAGGGAGCAGGCCTCCCGGCTGCTGGATTATGATCCGGGGAATGTTGAAGCCTCGCGGATTATTGGCTGGGCTGAAATCGGCATTGAAGAAGTCCTTACCGAGCGCATACGCACCGCCCGCAGCGATATCCGCGAAAACCCGCAGGATATGGAAGCCACCCTAGAGCTGGCACGCTCGCTCAAAGAGGCAGAAAACTACCCCGAGTCACTGATTTATTACTATCAATACCTGAAAGCCAACCCTGACGATGTGGGCGTGCGGGAGGAATACGCCCAAGTGCTTTCCTGGGACCCCCCCCAACTGTCCGTTGCTGTCCAGGAGTATGGAGTTTTGTCGGATGTTCGGCCCGATGACATAGCCCTCCAAGTGCAATACTATGATCTTGTGAACCGCTTGGGCGAACTGAGTGATCGTGATTTGACGGTTCTGAGTGCGATTGAGGACAGCCTACGCGAGCGGATTTTACTCGACGATCAGGATAGTGAAGCGCTGTTTTATTTGGGGCGGTTGCACCAAATCGATGAGAACTGGAAATCGGCCATAGAGTATTATGAGGCGGCCATTGCGGCAGGTGATGCGGACAGCACTATTCGGAATCAGATTGATACGATTTTGGCTTTGCCCGACTTTCGGATGGCTCGGTTGTTTGCCGAAGTGGAAGCAAATCCGTCAGACGTGCCTACGCGTCTGAGTCTAGCACGCCAACTATTCGATCTCGAACGCTACTACGAGGCGAGGGAGCAAGCCATCCAGCTGCTGGCTTACGATCCCGGTAACATTGAGGCAACGCGGATTGTTGGTTGGTCCGATATCGGGATCGAAGAAATCGTTACCGAGCGCATCCGCACCGCCCGTGCCAAAATTCTGAAGAATCCGCAGGATATGGAAGTCGCCCTGGAGCTGGCACGCTTACTCAGGGAGGCGGAGGTTTACCCGGAAGCACTGCGTTATTTTTACCATTACCTGCAAGCTTACCCCGATGATCTCGAGGTGCGGGAGGAATACGCTCAAGTGCTTTACTGGGAGCCGTCTCAGTTGGCCAGTGCCGTGCGCGAGTGGGCGATCTTGGCCGAAATGCGCCCCGACGACATGGCGCTCCAACTGCAATTTTATGAAATTCTTACCCGGGTGGGAGAGCTGAGTGATTACGATTTGACCGTTTTAAGCGCGATCGAGGACCGCCTGCGCGAACGAATTTTCTTCAACGATCAGGACAGCGAAGCGCTGTTCTATTTGGGGCGTCTGCACCAAATAGAGGAGAACTGGAACTCGGCGCTCGACTATTATGAGGCAGCCATCGCTGAGGGTAGCGAGGACACCGACGTCCAAGACCGGGTCGATGCGATATTGGCCTTGCCCGATTATCAAATATCCCAGCTTCTCGCTCAGGTGGAAGCAAGTCCGTCAGACGTGCCCACGCGTCTAAGTCTGGCCCGCCTACTTTTTGGTTTTGAGCGCTACTACGACGCGAAGGAACAAGCCACCCAAGTGCTGGATTACGATCCGGGTAATGTGGAAGCCTCGCAGATTGTTGGGCAGGCTGACATCGGCATCGAGGAATTCCGCAACGAGCGCATACGTGCGGCCCGCAGCAAAATCGACGAGAATCCGCAGGATATGGAGGCCACCCTGGAGTTGGCACGCTTGTTCCGGGAGGCGGAGGATTACCCGGAGTCAATGGGCTATTATTATTCCTACCTGAATGCCTTTCCGCAGGATCGGCAGGCGCGGCTTGAATATGCCCGCGTTCTTTCGTGGGAGCCGGAGCAGCGCGAAAGCGCCATTCGTGAGTATGCCATTCTGATTGAAGACCAGCCGGAGAAAATCGATCTTAGGCTGACTTACTTCGAGTTACTCGTAGCAGCGGGTACATTCTCGGACGAGGGACCATTCTCCGATGCCGACCTGGCGCTGATGGCCGAGATCGAATCGGTGCTGCGCGAACGTCTGCTTACTAATAGCGAGGATGTCGAAACGCTGGTCTACCTAGGGCGATTGGCACAGGTTAACTCAAAATGGCCGGAAGCGCTCGGATTTTATGAGTCCGCCATCGCAGCCAGCGGCGGCGACAGCCAGCAGGCCACCTCACTGCAAGAGCGAATCGAATCGATTGTTGCTTTGCCCGACTTTCAACTGGCCCAACTCTTCACTGCGGTCGAAGAAAACCCATCTGACGTGCCGCTGCGCATGGGTCTGGCCAACCAGCTTTTTGATCTCAGGCGCTTTTATGAAGCGCGGGAGCAAGCCAATCAAGTGCTGTCCTACGAGCCGGAGAATGTTGAAGCCTCACGTATAGTCGGCTGGTCCGACATCGGGATCGAAGAAATCCTTACCGAGCGCATCCGCACCGCCCGTGGCAAAATCAACGAGAACCCGCAGGATATGGAAGTCGCCCTGGAGCTGGCACGCTTACTCAGGGAGGCGGAGGTTTACCCGGAAGCACTGCGTTATTTTTACCATTACCTGGAAGCTTTCCCCGAGGATCTCGAGGTGCGGGAGGAATACGCTCAAGTGCTTTACTGGGAGCCGTCTCAGTTGGCCAGTGCCGTGCGCGAGTGGGCGATCTTGGCCGAAATGCGCCCCGACGACATGGCGCTCCAACTGCAATTTTATGAAATTCTTACCCGGGTGGGAGAGCTGAGTGATTACGATTTGACCGTTTTAAGCGCGATCGAGGACCGCCTGCGCGAACGAATTTTCTTCAACGATCAGGACAGCGAAGCGCTGTTCTATTTGGGGCGTCTGCACCAAATAGAGGAGAACTGGAACTCGGCGCTCGACTATTATGAGGCAGCCATCGCTGAGGGTAGCGAGGACACCGACGTCCAAGACCGGGTCGATGCGATATTGGCCTTGCCCGATTATCAAATATCCCAGCTTCTCGCTCAGGTGGAAGCAAGTCCGTCAGACGTGCCCACGCGTCTAAGTCTGGCCCGCCTACTTTTTGGTTTTGAGCGCTACTACGACGCGAAGGAACAAGCCACCCAAGTGCTGGATTACGATCCGGGTAATGTGGAAGCCTCGCAGATTGTTGGGCAGGCTGACATCGGCATCGAGGAATTCCGCAACGAGCGCATACGTGCGGCCCGCAGCAAAATCGACGAGAATCCGCAGGATATGGAGGCCACCCTGGAGTTGGCACGCTTGTTCCGGGAGGCGGAGGATTACCCGGAGTCAATGGGCTATTATTATTCCTACCTGAATGCCTTTCCGCAGGATCGGCAGGCGCGGCTTGAATATGCCCGCGTTCTTTCGTGGGAGCCGGAGCAGCGCGAAAGCGCCATTCGTGAGTATGCCATTCTGATTGAAGACCAGCCGGAGAAAATCGATCTTAGGCTGACTTACTTCGAGTTACTCGTAGCAGCGGGTACATTCTCGGACGAGGGACCATTCTCCGATGCCGACCTGGCGCTGATGGCCGAGATCGAATCGGTGCTGCGCGAACGTCTGCTTACTAATAGCGAGGATGTCGAAACGCTGGTCTACCTAGGGCGATTGGCACAGGTTAACTCAAAATGGCCGGAAGCGCTCGGATTTTATGAGTCCGCCATCGCAGCCAGCGGCGGCGACAGCCAGCAGGCCACCTCACTGCAAGAGCGAATCGAATCGATTGTTGCTTTGCCCGACTTTCAACTGGCCCAACTCTTCACTGCGGTCGAAGAAAACCCATCTGACGTGCCGCTGCGCATGGGTCTGGCCAACCAGCTTTTTGATCTCAGGCGCTTTTATGAAGCGCGGGAGCAAGCCAATCAAGTGCTGTCCTACGAGCCGGAGAATGTTGAAGCCTCACGTATAGTCGGCTGGTCCGACATCGGGATCGAAGAAATCCTTACCGAGCGCATCCGCACCGCCCGTGGCAAAATCAACGAGAACCCGCAGGATATGGAAGTCGCCCTGGAGCTGGCACGCTTACTCAGGGAGGCGGAGGTTTACCCGGAAGCACTGCGTTATTTTTACCATTACCTGCAAGCTTACCCCGATGATCTCGAGGTGCGAGAGGAGTATGCTCAAGTGCTTTCATGGGAACCCTCCCAGTTGCCCGGTGCGGTGCGAGAGCTAGGAATCTTGGCCGAGATGCGCCCCGATGACATGGCGCTGCAGTTGCAATATTATGAGCTGCTAAACCGGGTGGGAGAGCTGAGTGATTACGACTTGACCGTTTTGAGTGCGATCGAGGACCGCCTGCGTGAACGAGTTTTCTTTAATGACCAGGATAGTGAGGCGCTGTTCTACTTGGGGCGTCTGCACCAAATCAATGCGAACTGGAATTCTGCCATTGAATACTATCAGGCGGCTATCGCGGCGGGAATTGAAGACACCTCGGCCCAGGACCGGATTGAATCGATGCTGGCCATGCCCGACTTTCAACTCGCGCAGTTCGCTGCGCTGGTGGAAGCAAATCCGTCAGACGTGCGCACGCGTTTGAGCCTGGCCAACCAACTTTTTGACTTGGAGCGCTACTACGAAGCGCGGGAGCAAGCCACTCAAGCGCTGGCTTACGATCCGGATAATGTGGAAGCCTCGCGTATTGTAGGCTGGTCAGATATAGGCATCGAAAAAGTAGTCGCCGAACGCATCCGCACTGCCCGCGGCAACATCACCCGGAACCCGCAGGATATGGGTGCGGCCCTGGAGCTGGCACGCTTGCTTAAAGATGCTGAGAACTACCCCGAGTCACTGCGTTATTACTACCATTACCTGCAAGCTTACCCGGATGATCTCGTGGTGCGGGAAGAATACGCGCAGGTGCTTTCGTGGGAACCTTCCCAGCTGCCCGGTGCGGTGCGCGAGTTGGGAATCTTGGCCGAAATGCGCCCGGATGACATGGAGCTGCAGTTGCAATACTATGAGCTGCTAAACCGGGAGAGAGACCTGAGTGATTACGACTTGACCGTTTTGAGTTCGATCGAGGATCGCCTGCGTGAACGAGTTTTCTTTAATGACCAGGACAGTGAGGCGCTGTTCTACTTGGGGCGTCTACACCAGATTAATACGAACTGGAATTCGGCCATCGAGTATTATCAGGCGGCTATCGCGGCGGGTATTCAAGACACCTCGGTCCAGAACCGGATTGAATCGATGCTGGCCATGCCCGACTTTCAACTCGCGCAGTTCGCTGCGCTGGTGGAAGCAAATCCGTCAGACGTGCGCACGCGTTTGAGCCTGGCCAACCAACTTTTTGACTTGGAGCGCTACTACGAAGCGCGGGAGCAAGCCACTCAAGCGCTGGCTTACGATCCGGATAATGTGGAAGCCTCGCGTATTGTAGGCTGGTCAGATATAGGCATCGAAAAAGTAGTCGCCGAACGCATCCGCACTGCCCGCGGCAACATCACCCGGAACCCGCAGGATATGGGTGCGGCCCTGGAGCTGGCACGCTTGCTTAAAGATGCTGAGAACTACCCCGAGTCACTGCGTTATTACTACCATTACCTGCAAGCTTACCCGGATGATCTCGTGGTGCGGGAAGAATACGCGCAGGTGCTTTCGTGGGAACCTTCCCAGCTGCCCGGTGCGGTGCGCGAGTTGGGAATCTTGGCCGAAATGCGCCCGGATGACATGGAGCTGCAGTTGCAATACTATGAGCTGCTAAACCGGGAGAGAGACCTGAGTGATTACGACTTGACCGTTTTGAGTGCGATCGAGGATCGCCTGCGTGAACGAGTTTTCTTTAATGACCAGGACAGTGAGGCGCTGTTCTATCTAGGTCGTCTGCACCAGATCAATACGAACTGGAATTCGGCCATCGAGTATTATCAGGCGGCCATTGCGGCGGGTATTCAAGACACCTCGGTCCAGAACCGGATTGAATCGATGCTGGCCATGCCCGACTTTCAACTGGCGCAGTTGTTCGCTCAAGTGGAAGCAAATCCGTCAGCCGTGCCGAGTCGTCTGAGTCTGGCCCGCCAACTATTCGATCTCGAGCGCTACTATGAGGCGCGGGAGCAAGCCAACCAGCTGCTGGCTTATGATCCTGATAACGTGGAAGCCTCGCGTATAGTCGGCTGGTCAGATATAGGCATCGAAGAGGTGGTTGCCGAGCGCATACGCACTGCCCGCAGCAACATCGCCCGGAACCCGCAGGATATGGACGCGGCCCTGGAGCTGGCACGCTTGCTCAAGGATGGCGGGAGCTACCCTGAGTCAATGCGTTATTACTACCATTACCTTGAAGCTTTTCCCAACGATATTGAGGTGCGGGAAGAATACGCACAGGTGCTTTCGTGGGAACCCTCCCAGCTGCCGAGTGCGGTACGCGAGTTGGGAGTTTTGGCTGAGATGCGCCCGGATGACATGGCCCTGCAGTTGCAATACTATGAGCTGCTAAACCAGGAGGGAGACCTGAGCGGAAGCGACTTGACCATGTTGAGTGCGATCGAGGACCGCCTTCGCGAACGTATTTTCTTTAACGATCAGGATAGCGAGGCACTGTTCTACTTGGGGCGTCTACACCAGATCAATACGAACTGGAATTCGGCCATCGAGTATTATCAGGCGGCCATCGCGGCGGGTATTCAAGACACCTCGGTCCAGGACCGGATTGAATCGATGCTGGCCATGCCCGACTTTCAACTGGCGCAGTTCTTTGCTCAGGTGGAAGCAAATCCGGCAGATGTGCTGAGGCGTCTGAGTCTGGCCCGCCAACTATTCGATCTCGAGCGCTACTATGAAGCGAGAGAACAGGCCAACCAAGTGCTGGCTTTCGATCCGGGCAACGTGGAAGCCTCCCGCATTATTGCCCGTGCTGACACCGGGATCGCGGTAGTCCAAAACCAGCGGATGCTCACCGCCCGCAGTAGGATCGCCCAGAATCCGCAGGATGTGGACGCGGCCCTGGAGCTGGCACGCTTGCTTAGAGATGCGGAGAACTACCCTGAGTCGCTGCGTTATTATTATGACTACCTGGCAGCATACCCCGACGATATCGAGGTGCGGGAGGAATACGCCCAAGTGCTTTCGTGGGAACCCTCTCAGCTGCCGAGTGCGGTGCGCGAGTTGGCGATTCTAGCCGAAATGCGACCTGAGGATCTGACACTCCAGCTGCAATACTATGAGCTCCTCGACCAGCAGGGAGAATTGAATCGCGGCGACCTAAGCATTCTCAGTGCGATCGAAGACCGCCTGCGCGAGCGCGTTTATTTCAATAATCAGGATAGTGAGGCGCTGTTCTATCTGGGTCGCCTTCACCAGATCGAAGAAAACTGGAACTCGGCCCTTGATTACTATGAGGCGGCCATTGCGGCGGGTAACGAGGACACTTCCATCCGTAACCGTATCGCCTCTATTTCCACAACACCGGACTTTCAGATTGCCTCGCTGGAAGCGAAAGTGGCTAACAATCCAAACGACATCGATCTACGCTTGTCACTGGTTCAGCTTTTACTGCAAAGCGAGCGCTATTACGCGGCTCAGGAGCAAGCTCAAGAGGTGTTGCAGCTTTCCGGGAGTAATCGAGAGGCCCGCGAAATGTATAATTACGCGTCCCAGTGGATCGAGGGGAAGCAAGTCGCAGACCTCCAAAACCTTCGGTTTCAAGTCACTGAAAATCCACGTGATTTGGACGCACAGCTTGCACTCGCCCGCATGATTCGGAATGAGGGTGCTTACGGTGAGGCGGCGCAACGCTACCGTCTCTACTTGCAAGCCTATCCCGAAGATCTCGAAGTCCGCCGTGAATATGCGGATACGCTGGCCTGGTCCGGTAAAAATAGTGATGCAGCCATCAGTGAATACAAGGACCTCCTCTTTGCTTATCCAAATGACCGGGAGTTAAAAATGCAGTATGCGCGGATGCTGAGCTGGAATCCGAAATATTGGAACGAAGCGGACGAAGTGCTTGAGGAACTTGCTATGTTGGATGGAAACAATCCCGAGATTCTTATCATGCAGGCCGACATTTTGCGCTTTCGTGGTCGCTATGGCGCAGCGCAGCTTCTTTACGATCAAGTCTTAGAGATGGGGGGCACTGGCTTCTATGGAAGCGGGCAGCGCTTTGGTGATGAGAGGTTCGTCGCCGGGGATCAGCGTAATACAGGCGAAGCAAACGTCGCAGCCAACCGGCCCTCCCTTTTTCAGCCATATGTCTTTAATAATCAGAGGTTGGAAAGCGAGGACTTCCGCCCAAATAATGTGATCTATGAAGACTTTGATCGTCGCAGCAACCAAACACCCGCGCGGACTATTTACCGGCCAATCTCTGATGAAGAAGCGGTCCGCCGCTATCGCGACACGCTGCTGAACACAACCCCCGATAGCCCACGCAACAGCATTCGCTACCCCCAGGGGAGCTTGCCTCCGCAGGCAAAGCCCGATGTGCTGCCATCGGTTAGTGAGCAGGATTCCGCCTCAGCGCATGCGAGCAGCGGCTCGGATAATTCCTTGGAGAGCGTGCCATTTCCCGAGGTGATGCCGGAGGCAACGGCGGTTGATACACCATATGGTGTATCCGCTCATTTTACCGGCGAAAAAACAAAATGGCGCCGACCCAAACCGGAGGATTATAAAATTGTGCTGGCAGCGATGGTAATGAATTCGACCGACGATAGCTCGCGCGGTGCCAGCATCGCTGCGAAGCCTCCAACAAATGCCTTGCTGGAAAAAGGGGGGTATGAACCCAGTCGCCGCGGCGATTCCATTAAAATGGCTCGACCCTCCGAGCGCCCGCGACACGCTGAGAGGGATCTTGGGACGGCCGCTTCGATGACGCGCGAATCCATGGCGCCCCCCGAACGTTATGTTCCGGGTGCGCGCGTTGGGAAAAGAGATTTTCTCGACGAAGAGTCACAATCTGTTGATTCACGATCAGTTGACGAGAACGCGCTGCGCACCTACGCGATCCCAGGGGATGGTTCGGTTAGGGTCGAGCAGTCGTTGCCGGTCGATACCCGCCCGGAAACCGTTGAACGCGTCATTTATCGCGAACCTGTCTATCAAGTCCGTCCCGAACTTGGTAGCCAGCGAGTGGTGGAGTATGTGACGGAGCCGAACCGCCGTCTCGAATTGCCGCGACGTAATTTGGACCAGCGACTTATGTTTGATGAAACGCCGATCGCCACCAGGGCTCCCCTGCGTCGGACCGAGTCACAAAGGGTCGAACTACCGTTTGAACCGCTGCCAGAACCGCCGCGATTTTATCCTGAGCGGGATCGTGGCGTGGACACACGAACTGGCACCAGCCTGCCGCCTCCCACTATGTATAACCGCAGAGCTGTTAATGACCGGATGAGCACTCCTGTGAGGAACAGCAACAGCCGCGCACTGCGGGAACTTGAGCGCTTCGGCGACACCCGCGAGCCCGTCCGCAACACCCGCGAGCGGGTCGCCCCCCGCGAGAGTCGAGATTCCGATTACGACTCCCGGTCTATTCTGCCCCCTCCCACGCCCTTCATTCCCACCGCTAAAGGCAACCGAGAAGGGCAGAGCAGTTTGATCTTGCGCGAAACCGAGCGACCACGGTCTAATAACACCTTTGAAGCTGACATGAACCGCCGAAGCCGTTTAATCGAGGATAATGGGATGCGTGAACGTGAGATGAGGGCGCCGCTACGTGAGATGAGGGCGCCGCTACGTGAGATGAGGGCGCCGCTACGCGAGATGAGGGCGCCGGTACGTGAGCGGGATTTTCGGGAACCGATTCCATCCTTGCGCAAGGAAGGTTCGAACTATTATAACAGTATTGAAAATAAACTTTTGGAATCCGAATCCCTTTTGGGCAGAGATTCCTTGGAGCCTCTTTGGCAAGCGCAACTCTAACAAAAAAACATCGAAACTTATGAAGATTATAAAAAAGTCACTCGGTCTTTGTGTTCTATTCGGAGTCTCGACACTCTCGACACTCTCGACACTCTCGACACTCTCGACACCCTTGACAGCGCAGGATTCACCGCAGCAGCCAACAGGTGCCACGAACGGCGATGTAGGCTATGTCCCTAATCGGGGTGCCGACATGAGAGGTTATTTCAATGATGGTGCACGGGTGCTTAATCCGCGGCTTACCGACGTAAGAGCGCCGCGAGCTTTCACCAGGCCCGCAGTTGAGAGAGTTGAACTTTCTAACCCGCGCGAACGGCTGAGGGTCGAAGCTCCGGGGTTTTCTCCCCAGCGCACCTACACCATCCCCGGAGACCCTCAGGTAAGAGTGGTACAACCTGCACCCGTCTACACTCGTCCAGCGCCCGTAGAGCGCATTATTTACCGCCAACCTGTCTATGAGGTTCGGTCCGAGCCCGAGGTTATTGTTAAGCGGGAGGTCGAGTATGTGCCAGTGCCGGACCGCTTTGTTCCTTTACCGCGCCGCAATTTGGACGACAGGCGGATCTTTGATCGGGTGGAGTATGAGCCGATGCCGGAACGCTACGTTGAAGTGCCGCGCCGCAATCTGGACGGCCGCCGCATTTTTGATGAACCTCCGCTCGTGACCCGTGCTCCCGTGCGCCGGTCTGAGCCGCGGGTGTTTGTGCCCCAGTATGAACCGCTCCCCGAGCCGCCGCGCTTTTTCCGCGAGCGCGACCGTGGCGTGGACACCCGAATTGGCACTAGCCTGCCGGCCCCAGTCATGTATGATGACAGAGCGTTTAGCGATCTTTTGCCCCGCCCTACGCGTTACGATTTCAGCCGCACGCCGCTGGAACCGGAGCCGGTCCGCTACATTCGCGAGCGGGCTGCCATGCCCGATACCCGGGCTAGCAATTTCGCGTCCCAGTCTACCAATTTCTCGGCGCGGTCCACTTTGCCAGCTCCCGCACGTGTCTTCACCGGGGCCGATATGTATCGTGAGCCTCAATCCAGTTCGATGTTCCGCCTAAACGATCAACCGCGCTCTAATTTCACCTCAGGTGTCACTACGGAACGCCGAAGCCGCTCATTTGAGAATGAAATGATGCGTGAACGTGAGATGCGAATGCCGCAGCGTGAGATGCGAATGCCGCAACGTGAGATGCGAATGCCGCAACGTGAGATGCAAATGCCGCAACTTCAGCGGGATTCTCGAAATACCTTTACACCTTCAGGCAACACCGGTCTGCTTTATTATTGAAACAGTACCGGAGTCGGATACCCTAAACGCGATATGTTGGTCAACCTCTGACAGCCTACTTTTATGAAGATTCTCAAGAACTTAATCGGTCTTTCTCTCCTGACAGGAATCGCTACCCTTGCTAACGGGCAGGAGACGACCCAACGTTCGATGTTTGATGAAGGTAATCGACGTATCGATTCCGTCCGGCTGACCACCCCGGATATGCGCCCGCCACTCCCCGTCAGCACCCTCAGGAGCGAGCCTCCCATGATGCGCGAATCGGTGCGCTACACGGAACGCTCTGTTCCGAACGAGCGCGTTGACGAAAGGAGATTTTTCCGTGATGAAGCACGGGTTTTTGGTTCACGACGGCCAGAAGAGCGGGCATCGCGCAGCTACATTATTTCCGGAGATCGGGAGTTGAGCCTTGAGCAGCCGGTTACCGTATACGCCCGCCCGGAACCGGTTGAGCGTGTTATCTATGGCGAGCCTGTTTATAAAAAAGTTCGTCCCGAGGTGATTGTTCAACGGGAGGTGGAATATGTGCCGGTGCCGGAACACTATGTTGAATTCCCGCGCCGTAATTCAGATAGTCGGCGGATTGTTGATGGCGCAGAGTATGAGACGATGCCAGAGCGCTATGTTGAATCACCGCGCCGCGATTTGGAAAACCGGCGCATGTTTGATGAGGTGGAGTACGAGTCGATGCCGGACCGCTATGTGGAAGTTGTGCGTCGCGATTTCGACAACCGGCGAATGACTGATGAATACCCGCTCAGTGCCAGTGCGCCAGTGCGCCGGATCGAGTCGCGGGTCGTCGTGCCGCAATATGAAATACTACCCGAACTGCCGCGCTTCTACCGCGAAAGAGAACTCGGCGCAGGTAACCAAATCAGCACCCGGCTGCCCGTCTCGACGGGTCATGATCGTAGATATTTTGATGAGCGGTTGAGCACACCGACGCGTTACGATTACAGCCGCATGCCGCAGGACCTTGAGCCGGTCCGCTACGTCCGCGAGCGGATCGTTACTTCCGAGATCCGGGACCCAGCCTACGAATATCGTTCGACAATGCCGTCCTCCAGGCGTTTCGCCCCTACTTATGAAGTCTACCGTGATCCTCGATCGGGTTCGATGTTACGTGAGACCGATCTGCCACGCTCTTATTACGGTCCTGATGTGACTACGGAGCGCCAAAGATTTTTTATAGAAGATGGGCAGATGCGGGAAATCGAGATGCGAGCGCCGATGCGCGAGCAGGATTTCCGCAATACCCTCCCACCGACTCGCGACGACGGTCCGCCATATTATTATAACAGCATCGGCGATGAATATCTTAAACCAGAAGACCGCTCAGGGTACCCGGTCGAATTCAAGCTTGCGCAGTATCACCCTCAATCCGATCCCTACACTCAACCTGGTGATCGCGACCTCCGTCAAATGCAATACTACGGTCGCCCTGAGGATCTTGAGTTCCCAGTTGAAGCAAACAGGGCACCTGGTGCATTGCAGCCCCAGGGCTATGTACGCCCCAAAATGGTGAAGTATCCGGCCCCTGTGGACAATGTGGACAACTACTACGTTCAAGCGGTTTATAGGAATAACACCCTTTCAGACGACAGAAATTACCCCCTTATGGACGAGCGCAATGTTGCTCCTGCTCGCAGCTACACCCTGCCTGCAGTGAGTCAGGTGGCGCTGCAACGTGGCGATCTGCGAACGCTTCCAGCTCAAGCTGCTGCGCCAACCTATGTTGCGCCCGTAGAGGTAGAGCGCCAATACGTGCAACCCAAAACTTATTTGCCTGAAGAAGTGCACAGCGAAGTCTCCACGCCTTCCTACATTGCGCCTGCGGAACGCCAATATTTGCAAACTCAACCCCAAACCTCGCTGCCCGAAAATGTCCGTAGCGAAATCTCGGCGCCAACCCATATTGCGCCAACCTATATTGCGCCCACACAGCGCCCAACCATGGAGCGCCCAACCATGGAGCCCCACAACATAGAACCCCAGAACATGGTGCCCCAGAACATGGTGCCCCAGAACGTGGTGCCCCAAAACGTGGTGCGCCAATACGTCCAGCCCCAGGCCTCTTTGCCCGAAACTGTGCGCACTGTAGCGCCTACCCGTGTAGCGCCCGTACCTGTCTATATCCGACCGGAAGAGCGTCAGCCGATGCAGGCTCAAAGCTCTCCGCGCGACCTCGACCTCCGCACTGCACAAGCACCTACCGAACCGTTTCGTTTAGAAGAGAATAACTCGACCATCAACCGCCTGCCTGACCAAGGACAGCGCCGGACTTACGTGGCACCGGAAATAATTCCGATGACGGCGCGGTCACAGATGGAACCGCAGGTGCGTCAGCCAAGCAGCGTTGATCGCGAGATTCGAACTCAGCCTCTGGTAATACCCGCAGTAGAATCAACCACTTTTGGTAGGACTTCCGTTACACCGACACGAACTACCGTGGTGGAGCGCCTTCCGGTGGAATCCTTCCCGCGCCAGCCAAGCAATCAGAACCGCGAGATTCTGGCACAGCCCCGCGCCATAATAGCAACCCCAACGCCTACGTTCAGCCAGCCTCCTCGCGCACAGGTTGCCAGAGCACCGCTCCCGCGACAAACTGCCGAGCGTATTCAAGGCTTCCCGTCTCCAGTAGATTCTGGGTTTAACCGCGACGCGTATAACCGTGCGCTAGAGGGTATGAGCGCTATTGCCCTTCAACTCAGGCCGGAGCTGATGGTCGACTTTGGATACGAAAATGACACCGACGGGTTTGAAGGCACTCACATCGGCGGTCGCTACAACCATTTTTCCCGGGCCGGAAATCTTTACTACCTAGGTCTCTCCTTCGATAATTTTAGCGAAGAGGGTGCGGTGCCCATCGATTCGGTCAGTGCGAGGTCGCTGCTTTTGGGGAGTAGCGGATACCTGAATGAAAAGCTGCGGGGCTTCGCAGATCTATCGCTGACCGATTTCTCCGAAGGGCCGGATCTCAGCTTTTCCGCTACAGCGGGAGGGAGCTATAATTTCGATGGTGTCAATACGCTCACGGCGAGTTACTCCCGCTTCGACTTCTTCCGCGAAGCCAAAACGGTGCGCTCGCTGCTGCAAGACATCACCGCTGATCGCTTCCGGCTGGATTGGACCAGCAACCCCATTGAAAAGGCGGAGGGTCGTCCATTTGGTGAACGTGTCTATTTTGAGGGATCGGCGGCCTTTACTAACCTATCCGACAGTAATTCTTCGTTGGCCTATTCGCTACGCCCCTACTACCGGGTTGCCGACGATCCGAATATTGATGTTTCCGTCGGCTGGTCGGGTTTGAGCTACGCCAATCAGTCGCTTTTTTACTACTCCCCGGATAATCTTTCAGGTCCTAATTTGGGAGCACGGATCAGCGGCGAAACCCTGTGGAATCTCCTCTATGATGTGCGCGCTTTCGTCTCCTTCCCAACTCAGGATAACAGCTCGCGCAGCCTCCAGGCTAGTCTGCGCAAGAATTTCACCGATCATTTCAGCGCCGGTGCCAATTTATTTGGAACCGAGGCACCGCGCGCTGGTAATTCCTCCTACCGGTTTGGATCGATATTCTTTGATCTACGTTACAAGTTCTAGTCATTTGGTTTTCTCTTTTAGGTGCACGGAAGATCAATGCGCATGCCACAGATAGATCCAACCACGAACCAAGGTCGCTCAGCCCCGGACTCAGTTTCGTTGGCAGCCAAGGTGAAGGCCTCGCTGGCTCGGCGATCGGGCTTGCTGGCGTCAACGATCAGCATCGCTGCGGCATTCGCGTTTATGCTTTCTTCCCCACTGCGGGGTCAGGATTCCTTGCCTGATCGGGAGCGGCGTGTCGCCATTTTTAATCCTGAGCGTTTTAGCAATGAGCATGTCGACGACTATCGATTTCGCCGGGAACAGTTGCTCCATTGGGAGCAGCGATTGGCGACCTACGGGATCGATAATGATCGAGTTAGTACGCGCCAGCTACTCTCAGGTCTGAAGGATTATCCGATACTGGTGCTGCCTCATATTGTCGCGTTCACGCGGGCGGAACGGGAGGCCATCCTGGATTACACCAAACGCGGGAACGGAGTTATTCTGATGGGGGAAACGGGTCGTTTTTTTCTCGAGGACGATAAGACGTCGCTGACGCGCGAGCTGGGGCTGGAGTTTAAAAATTTAGGGCCATTTGAGAAAACCTCCTGGACCAGTGTGCTGAATGGCCCTTCCTACCTGTCTGCGGGCCTTCCCCGCATGCAAAACATGTCGATTATTGTCGATCAGCCGGTTGCTTTGTCCAAAGCGCCCGAACCGATTGCGTTCTGGCTCGACCGCGCAATTTCCAACCCGGACTTCTCGAAGCATTCCCAAGATATATCGGTTGCAGCAGGCCACTACGGACAGGGCCGCTTTGTCTGGATTGGTTTTCCGATTAATCGCGTCGGCGGCGATATCAATAGCAGTCAGGCCTTTCATAACTTGTTTCAAAATATCTACGCTTATTTCGAAGCGCATCCTCACGTCGAGATTGCGCCCTGGCCTTTCCCCTTCACGAGTGGGCTCATCCTCTCCATGGATGTGGAACAGCAATTTGGGAACATTCGTGCGATTAATAGCATTCCAAACCTCCCCCCGATCACCTATTTCGTGTTGACCAACAACGCGGAGCTTTATGCGGATGCCTTGACCGACATCATCAGTGCGCCCGGCAGCACGGCAGAGCTCTCAGTCCATGGAGATAACCACGATGTATTCCGTGGGCAACGGCCGGAAAAACAACTCCAGCGGTTTGAGGATGCTAGCAAGGTGGTTGAGCGCATCGGGGGTAAGCCTCCCCCTGGTTTCCGTCCGCCGGAAGAACGCTATGATTTTCAGACGATTCAGGCGATGCTCAAAGCTGGCTATACCTATATTCTGGCCGACAGTGCTCCGGATCGCGCGGAGCCGCGTCTGGTCAGCAACCGGGCCGAGCCGATGCTGGTGAATTTAAAGAACGACGACTTTGTTCAATTTATGATGTTCAATAAGGACGATATCAAAATGGTGGTCAGCAAGGATTGGCCCGACCCCGAGTCCGTTTACCAGGAATACTTACAGGATGTGGAAAATATCCTTACCCGCGAATCCCTGCATATCACTAATATTCACTCGCATATCCTGGCGACCCCCGAGTATATCGGAGTCTTTGAACGCTTTATTGAACACGTGCGCAATAACTACAATGTTTGGTTCGCGAACTGTGAAATGGTTGCAGAATGGTGGCGCAAGCGCGACAAGGTTGAACTGATCATTTCATCCATCGACACCAACCGTTTCAGCTTTCGGCTTGACAATCAGGGGGCCGCCCTCATCGAAGATCTTGCAATCGATGTTTGGTTACCTGAGGAGGTCAGTAACCTTTCGATTAGCAGCGCACCGCGCGGTACGCCAATTCCCGAGTATCGGATTGAGGGCAAACGTATGCGCTTGCGCGTTCCCTCACTCAAAGCCGACGAATTTCATGAATACGACATCACATGGGACGCTTTAAATTAAGAGATCTCATTTACTTCCTGGCGATTCTTACGCTGGGACTTTTTCTGGCCGGATGGACCACCATCACCTATCTGGCTATTCTTGCGAATATCCGGGACCTCCCTTCTGCCTTCGTCAGCGTATCCACAGGGATTCTTGTTACCTTCCTGATCGTGCTCTTGGTCCGCTATCTCATACTGGTCTGGACCTCCTTCGCTCACCACTTCGAATCCCTCAGATTCGACGAAAAAATGAAGGATGTGGTTTTTACCCCATCCGTTACCATCCTTGTCCCCGCCCACAACGAAGGGGCAGGTATTGAAGCTGCGATTCAGTCGCTCCTCGAAGTCGTCTATCCGGATTTGGAGATCTTGGTGATCAATGACGGTTCGACTGACGATACATTTGACCGCGCCTCAAAATGGGCGGGTGCTTACCGTAGTGCCAATGTTCGTGTCATCGATACTGGAGTTAATGTGGGTAAAGCTGAAGCACTCAACATCGGGCTCAAAAATACTACGCGCGAGGTGGTGGTCGTGATGGACGCAGATTCAAGGCTCGAACCACAGTCGATCATGAAGGGTGTCGCCCACTTCATAAATCCCGAAGTGGTGGCAGTCGCGGGGAACGTGAAGATTATTAACCGCGTCAATTTTCTTTGTAAACTGCAGACCTTGGAATATCTCATCGGTCTCAATCTGGTTCGGCGAGCGCAGGGCTATTTTCAATGCGTCAACATCATCCCGGGGCCAATGGGCTTTTTCAAAAGAGAAGTATTATTGGAGCTAGGCGGTTATGATAGCGACACCTTCGCCGAAGACTGCGATCTGACGCTCAAGATGCTGGCGCGGGGTATGCGGGTGAACTACGAACCGGAAGCAATTTCATGGACCGAATGCCCGGAGAATATCAATGGTCTCATTACGCAGCGCTACCGTTGGACACGAGGCATCCTCCAGGCCCTGAAAAAGAACAAACGGTCGTTTTTCCACATCAAGAAATCAGGCTTCGTCAACACATTCATGCTGTGGTATATGCTCTTTGAAGCAATCGCGTGGCCGATTATGAATATTTTTGGCAATATCTTCTTCCTAATTGTCGCGGGCTACTACGGGGCCATCAATCTATTGCTGCTGTGGTGGTTGATTCTTGTGCTGCTGGATATGACGGGAGCCTTGCACACTGTCACTTTTGAAGAGGAAGAGCTCTCGCTGGTCTTTTACTCAGTTCCCTACCGAATGTTCTTCATTTTCGGTATCGATATCACTAAGGTGCTGGCTACCTTTGAGGAACTCATTAACGTTGGCATGTCCTGGGGTTCGATCGAACGTCGTGGACGTATATCTGAAAAATAAAATTAACCATTATCTATTATGGAACTCGTCGCTATTATCGCCACCATTATCCTGCTTTCGACACTGATCACCATGATCTTTTCCTTCGCGGCCTACATTGTTACGCGGGCAAAAGCCACGATGAAAAGCAAGGCCAAAGCCGCCACGGCCGGAGAGCCGTATGAGGATAATGCCGAACGCATCTTTTTTGTCCGATATGATCCCCAGCATCCGGAAGGCACTCCCGTTCGGGTAGCTGCGGCAGAATCCACTGACCAATGGAGGTAAGATCCAAAAAAGTTAGGCTCACCCTTTTTTACCTGATCGCGCTCAGCGCGATTATCGGGGGGATTTCGATTTTCCTCTACCAGATGATCAACCGGGAAGTCTCGGGTAACGATTCAAGTATTCTGAATGTATTTAATCGACTTCCGTTTACAGGGTCGGAGAAAATCCGTGGTGTCAGCGTGGCTATTTTGCAGTCTGAGCAATCGGCCGACTACATTGCAGATACCATGAAGGAGTTTGAGACCGGAGATCCGGTCGCCGCACGAAAAGCCTATCTCAAATTAGCTCCTTTCTGGGAAAGCCAACTCCGGCAGCAGCGCATGGATGCCGAGATCATCACCGACGCGGATCTGCTCACCGAACTGGGCCGATTCAACCTGTTAGTGCTGCCGGCTGCTTACGCGCTGTCCAGCGAACAGGTGGATGCGGTCAAAAGCTTTCTTGCCCAGAGAAAAGGAGTCATCATGACCCATATTACGGGCAACCGTGACAGGTTCGGGGTCGACCGTGGTTGGACGCTGACCGAGGACGTGACCGGGGGCAGGGTGCTCCCGATGCATGCGGCTAAAGTCACAGATGATGATCGCATGAACAGGCTGCTCTTCTTTGCTGGCGGAAATGCTTTATCCGCGCAACTTACACCCGCCTATTCGCTGCCGGTGGCCACCTTCGACTATCCAGTCCGCATCAATCTGCTCGAAGACAGAGCCAAGGTGGTTGCGGGCTGGGAAGATCCGGGGGGGCTGCCCCCCTTGAATATGAAAGAAAATGCCGGTGCGCTTTTAGGCGAATATCGGGGCGGGCGGTTCGTTTGGCTTGGGTTTACCTCGCACTCGGTGGCCAACCTGCCCGATGTGTGGCCCAATTTTTCCCGCATCATAACCAATGCCGTGGACTGGGCCGGCTACCGTGCAGTGGTCGGCAAGGCGGCCTGGCCCAACAATTCAGTCGCCGCTACGGTTGGAATAATCAACGATCAGGGCGTGTACAACTCCGAGGCTCTTATCGGAAAATTAAATTCCAGCGGATTTACGCCTGGATTTTTCATGAGCAACGCCGAGTCAACCACACTTCCGCTGGGTGCGGAATCTCTTCTCAGTGGAGTTGAACTTGCACCGCAGCTCAACCTGAAGCCGATCGACGCGGAGGCGCCTTTAAGTTCGAGGATGCTGGGGCAGCTTGATCTGATCAAAAATGGCATGCAGAACACATTCGACATTCAAGTCGCTGGCTTTTGTTCACCATTCGAGATCAACCGGGCTACTGAGTCTCTGGGAGAATTGGACTTCGATTATGTTTGGCTGCTCAACCAGTCCGGAACCTCGCCTCAGGTCGCTCGTCCGATCAAGAAAAATCGCAGCCTTTTGTTTCGCAAACCTGCCTCGCCGCTGGTTTTTATTCCACAGGGAGTGCGCAGTGATCAGACTCTGATTCGGGAAACCACACCGGAAAATTCGGACGAGCTGCTCAAATCGATGACTCAGGATTTTCAACGCATTCAGAATTTGGGCGGACTCTACAGTATCTCGCTGCACCCACAGCTCATCGGATCGCCAAAATTCCCCACCCTCCTGGATTCCTGGATCAAACTTCTTTCAGATAAAACTACTTGGCAAGCCTCTCCGATGGAATTAACCGACTGGTGGCGAAAATATGAGGGGCTCCAAATCAGCGCAGAGCAGGAAGGCCGACGAGTGGTTCTGCAAGTCTCCAACGAAGGTGGTAAGACCATCGAGCGCATTCGACTCCATCTCTTTTATCCCGCCGTAGTAGAAAGTATCTCTATCACCGCTGAACGTATCCGAACCCCGATTCCGACTTATATCTTCGATGACGCGAATGACCGCATTGAAATTACCTTAGAAGATATGGATCCGGGCGAAAACCGAACCTACTTCATCGAATGAAAAATAACATCATGCTATCCAGAAGTCAGACCTCATTTTTTGTAACGAGCCCGCAGCATTGCAATCGCAGTAGCCCGAAAAAGTTGTGCCTCCTGGCGATTTTTGGGCTATTTTTATACCTGCCGCTAACGGGCCAGACGCCCCAATCAGGTGGACAAGCGCGCCTCGATCCGATCTATTTTAACGACCGAATTGTGCCCACACCAAAGTCCGTTGATTTCGGTCGCCCCTTCGATTTCAGCAAGACCAATTCGGAGGGCCCCTTTCAACTCCACATTGTCGTGGGTGAGTCACCGGAGCCGCTCGACTGGAAGGCCGTCGAAACCATTGAAACAAGGCTCAGTCAGCTCACTTTTCGGCGTGGATTGAGCGTCACCGTGGGGAGGATCGATCAACTTTGGGGCCGCTCCAGAAAGGCCGATTTAGCCATCCTTATTGGCCAGGTGAGCAACCACAGCGTGATCGAACGCTTCATTAATCGTTCGGAGGGTCGTGATTATGATTTTCCGGAGGGTTACCGCATCGCCAGTTTGCCGATCGACCCAGTCGGTCCGAATACAATACTCCTGATCGGGAGCGACCCGCGCGGAACATTCTACGCCGCGCAGTCGCTGGCTCAGGTCCTGACGACTAAAGCCGGGCAATTGGCGGTCCGGCAAATCGAGGTCATCGACTGGCCAAGCTACCGTATCCGGGCCTCCGGTAACGATGAGAAAATACCATCTGCGCCCATCCCGGCCGAAGCACTCAGCTGGCTCTCACATGTTAAACTCAACACCTGGGCCGTCGGTCAGTCCTACAATTGGCCCAATAACTGGAGGTCAACGCCAACTCGCTCCCTGAATGCACTCGATCGGGCGATGCGCGAAATGCCTGCCGGGGCGATTGACGTGCAATTTCAGGTGCACCCGTTTGGCCGCGTCAACTCGACCAGCTCAGGGGACCTCTCGATTCGGATTGCCGATGTCGCGGACCGTCAGCGTCTGACCGATCTCGTGCGCGACCGAATCCGCGCCGGAGCCAGCCAAATTTTGCTGCGGGCGGACGATTTCCATGAACTATCAGACATGGATAGCGATGCCTTCGCATCGAAAGCCGAAGCTCATGTCACTCTGATTCGGGAGCTTTATCAGAAAATTTCAAGAGAGTTTCCTACGGTAGAGCTATTCTTCTGTCCCCCGTATTACCATGGTGCGAGCGCGGACGAAGCGCCTGAAATGCGCCAATACCTCGAAACGATCGGCTGGGAACTTCCAGCGGATATCACGATTCTCTGGACCGGGCATGACGTTGTTTCTACGAGTATTTCGCAGCAGGAATTCACTGACTACAGCCAACTGATCCAACGTTATCCGCTTTTATGGGACAATACGGTCTTCCGCGAGAAAACTTCATTCGGCTACCCCTACACCTATGCCTGGTATATGTATCAACCGATTAGCTTGGACCTACCGGCAAATTTTGCTGAAAACGCTCCCGGCATTCGCTTCAATTACGGGTACGACGGCACTCAGATGAGCCGTGTGGCGAACGCAATTTTGGCCGAATTCCTCTGGAACGCCGAAGACTATGATGCGGACCAGGCTTTGAGGCAGGCGATCGGACTCGTCGCTGGCGATGCTGCGGTCGATACGGTGCTGCGCTGCGCCCGCGCATTAACGGAGGTCTTTGATCTTCGGCATAGCCCCGCCAGAACAGCGGTATTCAGTCCGGTCAGCGATACAAAGCAGTTTGAAACTTGGATTAAAGAACTGGCACAGCAAACGGACAATCGAGCACTGGTGGACGAGCTACTGGACGCCTGGTCTGCACAGGCAACCCACGCGGAGGAACTACGTGAGCTCACTGCTCAATTCAACCAACTCAGATCAAAAGCACTTGCCGTGCTGCGCCCGGGCCGTGATGGCTGGGAGTTCGCAACCGAAGGTGAGTGGAAGGCGCACGCCCGTGATCAGTTGACCCACTTTGACTTTCCCTTTGAAACCGAGTCCGTCGCCGGTGCCTATGCCGCTGCCACAACACAATTCCCCTTACCCGCCAGCCCGACGGGTCGTTATTACCTGAGCTTTCTGGTGGATGACGATTATTATGCCACCGGGGAGCCACCTGCTGCCTACCCGGGTTATTTTTACCATCAAGTGCTGATTGATGGTAAGCTTGTTTGGGAGTCCGATGCCGTCGGACCGACCAAGCCTGAAATCGTCCAAATTGATCTGACCGAAAAGCTGGCGGATAAGCCACGGGCGCAAATAACTTTGCGAACGGTGGATACGCAAGGTGTCTCCAATTTGGGAATAAAGACCACTTTCTCTCCCTTATTCCTGAACTCAGAGCCGAATCCCAACGTCCCGGTGGTGGAGCCGCAATCCGGGAGCGCGGCGGCTTCGGGGATGGAAGTCGCCAGTCCCTTGAAGGCTTTCCCGGCTGGGTTCTATGTTTCATTTTAAGTGTCGATTAATCGTTATTCGAGCTATTCTCGGGCTGCTCTTATTTGCTCTACCGGCAGCAGATCTCTTTGCGGATGAGCTGGAAAAGGCTGAGATCAAAAAACTCAATCGAGTCATTGAAACGAATCCGGATGATGCGGCGATTTACTTAGAGCGTGGCGAGATCTACCGAGAGGATTCCGAATACAGACTCGCATTGAAGGATTTCAACACGGCTGAACGATTGAACCCCGACTTGCCGACTATCGATTTTGCCCGCGCGAAGGTCTACAACGATATCAATCGCCATGACCTAACGGAGGACCATTTGAAACGTTTCCTCCAGCTAGAGCCGGAAAATCGTAAAGCGCTCCGGGTCCTGGCTACCTTTTATATCAGTCGGGAACGATATCGCGAGGCGGACGTGATTTACGGGCGAATAATCGACACCTTTAGTGCACCTGCCTTGAGCTTCTACTTCCTGAGGAGCCAAAATCGCGAAGCCTACGGAGATCTTGAAGGCGCGCTCGCACTAATCGAGGGAGCCATTCGTCTCGCAGAGTGGACGCCGATGCTTGAAAACAAAGCCATCGAATACGAATTAAAACTCGGCGACCATCGGGCGGCGATCGAACGACTGGATCGCTTGATAGAGAGAGATGAACGACGGCGGTTCAGATACTATCAAAAAAAGGCCGAGGTTTTCTTGCTGATGAAGGACACAGTTTCGGCAAAGAAGAATTTCGAACTCGCGCTGAGCTCTCTGGATAAGCGTTACCCCAGGCTGACTCACCTTCCGGGCCTGAAGACACTTCGGGATCAACTGCTAGAGTCGATTGATACGCTGGATTAGCCAGTACAATCGCAGGAATGTCTATAGGGGTGTCTGTCTCCACAGGTTCGAAACTTTCATCCATGAAGCGAAACGGTCTGGGTGCCCGGCCCTTCCTCGGGCGAAAGAATTCTTTTAATGAGTCGTCGCGTCCCGGTAACTGAATTTCATACTGGAGCGGAAAGTAGCTCGGGGGAATCTCAGTGACAAAACTCTCCGCATTTTCGGGCAACGTTCCAGTGTATTCAACCAGCCCCCAAAATGACTGTCCCAGAGAGGCCTCGTAATCAAATTCGGGGTCAATTGAGCAATTGTATTCATAGGGGAGCTCGCGGCTGCCAGCTTTAAAAACGATATGACCGGCAATGGCTTCCAGGAAAATTAGCCGAAGCTCGGAGCCCGTTTTCGAAAAGTCCCAATAAAGGTCTTTCAATCGCGAATATTCGGCTTCGTTCGGCCATCCCTCGGCAAGGCTTAGGAAGATCGCTTCACCGTCGAGTCGAGCCGAAGCCTTCCAAACTCCGTTACCGGGGAATTCAATTTTGACAAAAGAAATATCATCATCGGTTTCGTGGCAGAAACCATTAAGGCCGATACCCAAGGCGACGATTGCATGGAGAACGATTGTGTGTCGCAGCCTCATCGCATTGTTTCAGTCCAGATCGAGCGATTTGATATTGGCTACATTCGCACGCATAACGGAAAGGAAATCACCTTCTTCCGGGCGATTACCGCAGGGATTGAAAACTACGGAACGAATACCCATTGCGGTTAAGCGCTCTTTGATTTCCGGCAGCGGCTCATCTTCCCAAAGCAGAATCGAGCTTGCGTGTTTGGCTCGGAGTTCTTCGAGCTCCCGCCACATTTCAGGTCCCGGCATTACATCCGGCTCCCAATGCAGGCTTCTCAGATCCAAGTCATACTTTCTCTTTAAATATTGGTAGACTGGGTGGGAACCGATTAACGCCTTGCCTGATAAGCGACGAAAGGCCGCTTCAAGCGATTTATCCAGAGCCAAAAGGTCGGCTCTCAATTCCTCAAAGCCGGACTGGTCGACCGCCAAGGCAGCGTCGATGGCTGCTGCCTGCGCGATCGCAAGGGTCGGGTCCAACCAGGTTGTGAAGGCTGCGACTCCATGCGAATGCGCCTCGCCTCCGGCATGACTGTGCGTCATAGCGTCTTCGATTTCGATATACTTATTTTTAAATCCGGATGAAGTATCGACCAATCGCGACTGCGGCAGGGAAGCGTAGTCCAACCACTTTGCATATCCGGCTCCATTCAGTAGAATCATATCAGCGCGTTGGAAGCCTGCCAAGCCCTCCGGGCTGGGCTCCCAGAAAGCAGGATCACCGTCTATTTCTGGAAAAACGACTTCGACTGCTTCCCCGCCAATACGCTGAGTGAAGTAGGCGAGTGGGTAGTTGACAGTATAAACTGTCAGTATCTTCTTCTCCGTTTTCGAGGCTGTTTCCTTTTCTGAACAGCCGATCAGAATCAGAGCGAGAATCAGTGAAAAGAATTTAAGGTTAGGTTTCATTGGATTTAGCTTAAAAGTTTCAGGATGATCGAATCAACATATAGCGAAAAGACAACGCTCAAGAGTGTCGCCAAACCGACTGCCGTCGCAATCACAATCGCTATCTCAGCCGCCAGCAGGCCGACAACCCGATAGCGCGGTAGGCCGATACGGTGCATCGTCTCGATCTCACGCTTTCGGAGGCGCAAAGAGAGGAAGAATACGAGCGATGCAGTGCTGAGAGTCGAAAAGACCGCGAGAGAACTTCCCAGCAGTAGGTATTCGCGGAGTCTAAACACCGTCCCCATAAGAGACTCAATGACTGCGGATGGTTCGATGACTTGCATCGCCTCCTCGGCTCCGAGATACTTCCCCTGGAGCAGCGCTTTGGCCCTTGAGTCATCAGGCAAGGCGATCACCGAAGTTAACGGAAAATCTGCCATCTTCCCGTGGAAATGGTAGCTGCCCCGATTGTTTTCATTGATCACATTATAAGTCACAATCGAGGAATTCGTCACGATCAGGGTGCCTTCCCGACGTAGAATCGTATCTTCGCTTACCGATTGCGTGACATCCTCATGGCCGTGGGCGATGCCAGCGATGATCCAAGCTGTCTTGATGTCGGTCAGAATAATCCGATCGTCCGGCGTACCCGTGCCTTTCAGTATGCCCACGACTTCCATCTTTAACGGATAGGTGCCAGCGAAATCAAAAAGCTCTTCTGGTGTCGAAATCACGTAGCCGCCCACGGAGATTTCCAGCGCATCTGCGGCGTCCGCGCCAAGAACACATTCGCCAATTAGAAGAGGATGTCGCCCCTCAGCCAGATCCAAGCTGCGGAACGAGAAGTAATCCAGATTCGTGCCGACGATGGGGAAGCCCCTCGCGCGAAATCGATTATAGATGGGGATCGCCGTGGCCAGCCCCGTGTCGTTGATTCGCTCGACCTCGGTAAAAGTAATTTCCGGTGGCGGCTCGGTATCGAAATATAAGGTGCTCAGGACCAGTTCCAGAGGACTGGCTTTCTCTCCGACCACGAGCGGTGTGGTCTCTGCCCTCGCCAGCAACGACTTTGAGCCATGCCTGACAAGAAGATCCAGGCCAAACAGTAAAAACACAATCAGGGCGATCGCGACAACCAGGATGCCGCTCTTGATCCAGTGGAAACGCAGATACTTTAAAGCCAGTTGAAAAATATCTATCATGATTCGTAGGAGGCAAAATCGTCGAAATCCAACACCCGATCAAAGCGGTCGAGATAATGCCGCTCATGAGTAATACAAATAAAGCTCGCGCCCGACTGGAGCACATTGTGGAAAATTAAATCGAGCACCCGGTCCGTATTTGCCGGGTCCAGATTTCCCGTAGGCTCATCTGCAAGAATGAGCTTTGGATTGGGCAGCACCGCTCGGCAAATTGCCACCCGTTGCCGTTCGCCTTGAGACATTTGAGCGACGTTTCGATCCAGCTTATCGCCAATTCCCGAATCGTGAGCGAGTGTCTCCGTCCTTTTTTGAACGGAGCTTTCCAGCGTGAGATCACCCGACAGTCGGTAGGGGAGCTGGATATTGTCGCGCACACTTAGATACTCGACCAGCTCGAACTCCTGAAAGATCATGCCGATATTCTGAAGCCGGAAACGACGCCGCTCTGAATCCGAAATTCGGGACAATTGATCCCCGTTGGCCACGACGGTTCCCGAATCTGCGGGCAGGATGCCGGCAATCAGGTGGAGGAGGGTGGTCTTGCCGACGCCGCTGGGGCCCGTGATGGCCACCGTCTCTCCGTCCGCGATCTTAAGACTCGTAATATTGAGCTGATAACCGCGTCGCGAATAAGCGAAAGAGATGTTGGATAGTTCGATCATCGAAGGCGACTTTCTTTCAATATTTCGATGTTCAGTAACTTCCAAGCGCCTTCGTCCGTCGTCAATGTCAGAGCCGCTTGATAGCTGTTAACACGTTCGTGGATGTGTCCGAAATGCCTGACTTTGCCGAACACCTGCCAGCTTGCATCCACGACGAAATTTTTATCGTCCCGGCGGATGGAGTTAATTTTGTCGAACGATACTTTGAGGATTTTGACTTTCGGTCCGCCTCGACTGATCGCCTCAATACGTTTCCGATATTTCAGATAAATTGCGTTCAACTCGTCTCCCACCAAGCTCTTCGCCAGGCTATCATAAATTGACGGCTCCGTTGGATATTCAAAAGCGAGGTAGATGTTCGTTATCAATCCAGTTAGAATTCGCGCGGCAGATTTCTCGTCGAGTTTCGGGCGACCCTGCCATGTCTTCTCTAGAACAGGCACGGGCTCCAATTTAGGAAGTTGAAAAATTTCTTTTGCGACCGACCAATCCAGAATGAGGAAAAATTCCGAAAATTCAAAATTTTGGATTCCTTTAGGCGTCGAGATCTGGACAGGTAAGCGCTTCGCGCGACCCGGAAGGCGGTTCCAGGAGAACTCAAAAGAGGAAATAATCCCGTCCAGGGGGTAAGTGTAGGCGATCCCCAGCACCGCATCGGAGAGCTTTTCCTCTACGAGACGTTCTTTAACCACGGAATCGATTGCGCCCAGTCGGAGAATGTCCCCAGTCGCACCTGCCGGAGCCACGGGCTCACCCTGAAGGAAAAAAGTGAAATGCTGGCTAAAGTATTGCGTGGCCTCCTGAATCAATAACTTCTGCTCTTGAGGTGTAATGATTGAAGCATCCTCCAACTGAAATTCCAAATCCCCAACCAAAGTCTCGCAGCGTGCGATCAACTCGACGCGGACCTCTTGTGGCTCCACGGAAATAAACTGCATGAAATCGCTCTCTTTGAGAAAGGTGTTGGGACTTAGCTCAGGCGATTGCGCAAATCCGTGAAAGCTCAAAAGCCCGCTTGAGTAAAGGGCAAGAATCGCTAATCGTACTATGCATCGCATTGTTGGAACTTAGTGTAATGCATCTCAGCGATCAATCTCCGTTTCATCGATCGCGGACGATTCCAGGTTTTATTCATTTGGCGGGTTCTGTTGGAGTTCCTGTCCCGCTGAGCGCATGTGCGTCAACCTAAGCAGAGGGAGAAGATATTTACACGCAAATAACCACAACAAGCTGCGGCTTAAAAACTCCCCTCCTGCCCCCGCCAAGCGGGGGGATAGGAGGGGCAGCATGCTCGCTCGCCTGGCCTGAGCTGGTCGAAGGGTTCAGAGCGGGCATGCGGGGTGGTTTCGGGGTGGGGCGGCATGATTATTCAAATGAATGACGAACAAAGTTGTCAGGCGGTAGAGATAGAGTATATTTCGGAGTGTGAAGGCTATTCTTTTCAGTCTATTTTTAGTATGTGGAATCGTTCGAGCGAATGAGACTTCGTCCATCCGAGTGGATCAGTTCGGCTACATGGCTGACATGCCCAAACTTGCCTTCTTGGTGGATTCGGTTCGGGGGTTTAACGCGGTCCAGCGATACGAGCCCTCCATGCGTCTTTACCTCGTCGATGCTGTGACCGGCGAAGCGGTCTATGAGATGAGGCCGGTTTTGCAAAACGAGGGCAAAGTCCATGAAAATTCAGGTGATCGCCTTTGGCACCTCGATTTCAGCAATTTTAGAGAACCGGGACGCTATTTCATCGAAGACCCCGATCGGAGGGTGCGCTCATGGGAGTTCGTCATTGATGAGGGTGCTGTCTTCAAAGAAGTGCTCCGTCAGGCGTTGCGCGTTTTTTACTATCAACGCTGCGGTATCTCCAAGTCCGGCGATTTAAGGGACCGCGCATGCCATTCGGGCCCGGGCCAAGACGCCGAATGCGCACACTATGCGGGCGACCTCGGCACTCGTGATCTCCGGGGCGGATGGCATGATGCGGGTGATTATCACAAGTATGTCGGCTACGCCTATCCAGCCGTAAAAAGCCTTTTGAGTTCCTATCTGATGAATCCGGAACTATGGCATAGGATTGAAACCGGCATTCCCGAAAGCGGGAATGGAGTCCCTGATATTTTGGACGAAGTAAAATGGGGACTTGATTGGCTGCTTCGGATGCAGGTCCGCGACCCCTCTGATCGAAGGAACTATGGGGGCGTCCTCTACCTGGTCTCGAGTGAGTTATCCGGAGGGGATTATTATAGCGAGCATACGAATAAGCCAGCCAGTCAAGATCGCGCCCGACGTGTCTACCTTGGTGTGACCGGTCAATCGACTGCGGCTGCGGCCAGCCTCTATGCTTACGGTGCCTATGTCTTCAATCAAGCAGGCTTCGCGGACTACGCGAGGGATCTGGAGCAGGCCGCATTGATGGCGTGGGAGTGGACCGAAAATAATCGCGAATTGTTGAATACCCGTTTCGAAAAAAAATCTGATTTGGCGGCTTCGAACGGTCATCTTTACGGAAGTCCCGAAGTCGCTCTCCTCGAAGCGGCTCTCTATCTACACCTACTCACCGGGAAACCGAAATTTGCAGCCTATGGGCGCTCCCATTATCGCGATGCCTTACTCGACGAGCGTGGTCAAATTTCAAAGCACTTGGGGCCTTCTCTGCTTTTTTACACCTTCGCTCGCAATGCCGACCGGAACATCGCGAGAAGTCTTCAAAACGATTATCAGGCCATCTGGATTGACAACAAGTTCTATCACGCGAACCGAGAGGATTCTTATCTGAATCCGGTTTACGGTGGCGCCTGGTGGGGCTCGAATGGCACTGTTTGTTCTCTGGCCTATAAAGCGGGATACGGTGAAATTTTGGGCCATTCGGAACTCGCGGTTTCGCGCTTGGCGGTGGCAGGCTCGCTGGGCTATATTCACGGTCGAAATCCAATGGATCTCGTCTACCTTACAAATATGGGTGCCTTTGGCGCTGAACGCTCTCTGGATCGCATTTATCACGGCGATAGCCAGATATCGCGAAGGCCCCCACCCGGTTTTCTGCCCGGTGGACCGAATCCGAAGATCAGCGGAGGCCGGACCGTTTTATCAGGCCAACCGGCACTCAAAGCATTTGATCCATCCATGCGCACAGAGCCTGCCTACGAATATTTTGAGGGGCAAATTGCGCTCCAAGCCCATTACGTGCAGCTGCTAACCGCTGCAATAACACTCTTTTAGAGCAGTTGAGCCCCCCAGATTTTATTCGCTTCTGTATTGAAAGCCATTCCCGAATTCCCGTATTAGGATGAGCCACAAAAAAAGCGCCGCTCGAAAGAGCGGCGCTTGATTGGTAGAGGGTAGTCTGGTCGAGCTTACTTGTATTCGACTTCGACTTCGGCGACTGTCTTGGACACACGGGAAACGATCTGGTAAGGATCACCCTGTGAATTTGGACGGCGGTCTTCCAGGTAGCCTTTGTAAGCATCGTCTTTAACGAAGCTGTGCGGCACGCGGATGGAAGCACCACGGTCAGCAACACCCCATGAGAACTTGTCGATCGACTGAGTCTCGTGGAGGCCAGTGAGGCGCATGTGATTGTCGGGACCGTAAGCAGCGATGTGCTCGTCCTTATACTCTTCGAACTTGTCCATGAGTTTGAGGAAGTATTCCTTGCCGCCGGTTTCGCGCATGTAGTCGGTTGAGAAGTTACAGTGCATGCCGGAGCCGTTCCAGTCGCCCTTGAAAGGCTTACAGTGGTATTCAACATCGACGCCATATTTTTCGCAAAGGCGCTCAAGGATGTAACGTGCGACCCAGATTTGGTCACAAGCCTTGTGAGCACCCTTGCCAAAGACTTGATACTCCCACTGGCCTTTGGCGACTTCGGCATTGATACCTTCGTGGTTGATGCCTGCATCGAGGCAAAGGTCGAGGTGTTCTTCGACGATGGAGCGAGCGATATCGCCGATAGAGGAATAGCCTGCACCACAGTAGTATTCGCCTTGGGGGCCAGGATAACCTTCAGAAGGCCAGCCGAGTGGCTTGCCGTCTTGCATAAGGAAATATTCTTGTTCGAGACCGACCCAGAGGCCTGCGTCTTCTTCGATCGTTGCGCGTGCATTCGATGGGTGAGGTGTGCCGTCTGGCATCATAACTTCACACATTACGAGGAAAGCATTCTTGCGAGTGCTGTCTGGATAGAGAGCAACTGGCTTGAGCATGCAGTCTGAGCTGCCGCCTTCGGCCTGTTGAGTCGAGCTGCCGTCGAAGCCCCACATTGGGCAGTCTTCGAGCGACCATTTGTCGACATCGCCTTCTTTGATGCAAGTCTTGCCACGGAGGTTAGGCACTGGTGTGTAACCATCGAGCCAGAGGTATTCTAATTTGATTTTAGCCATTTTATTTGGTTTTTTGTGTCAGGTGGTTGATTGACTGTTGAGTTAGGCGGGTGGCAAAGAGATGCCGATGCCCGCTCGTTGGTTTAAGCAGAATGCATGCCACTGCATTCACTAAAATAATCTTTTTTTTACAACTGAGGGGCCGTGTCTTGCGAGCTTTTTGTTCAATTCTTGCTATTTTGAGAGATTAATCCGAGGATTATTAGTTTTTATGGAAGAGGCAAAAAATACGGCGAGAGCAATGGTCCACATCGGCTATGACGGTAAAGTGCATAAGTATTTCAAGGGTCCTCAGGCCCGTGAACGCTATGAAAACGAGGTGCGGGTGCTGGAGTTTTTAGAGAAGCAGCATTGTAAATTTGTGCCAAGAGTCATGGAGAAGGAGGATGTTGAGCTCTATCTGGTAACCTCAAACTGTGGTCAACGGGTCGATCATGTGAGCGAACAGAAGAAGAACCATATTTTTGCCGAGCTGGAGCAATATGGCGTGCGCCACGACGATGCGGAGGTGCGCAACATTACTTACAGCGCCCAGCTCGCGCGGTTCTGTGTGATCGATTTCGAGTTCGCTACGATTCTGCACCCCGGTTACCCGCCGTCGCCCATCATGGAGTCAGGGGCGAATCGTGCGGCGTGGCAGGCGAAGGAAAGGAAGCATGACTGAGCCGACTTCAACCCCGGCCCAATCCATTACTTGGTCTGGTCTGAGCGATGTCGGTCGATATCGTAAAGAGAATCAGGATGCCTTTTTGGCCCTGTCTCTGGACGGGGAGGGCGTGTATCGCCTCGGTAAATACGGTGATGGCGGCTTAGATAAGGCCGACTATATCTTTGCGGTGAGTGATGGAATGGGCGGTGCCAATGCGGGCGACTTTGCCAGCCGTATCGCGGTGGATCAGATCACGCGGCTCTTGCCTTCTGTTTTTCGAAGCTCAGCTGAGGGTTTAGGCGTCGGCTTTCAGGATATTCTCGGCGAGATTTTTGATAAAATCCACGCCGAGTTGGTGCAACTTGGTCGTTCCTATGAGGAACTCAGTGGTATGGGGGCCACACTCAGTCTCTGTTGGGTTCGGCCCGAGTGGGTCTATTTCGCGCATATCGGAGATAGTCGAATCTACCATCTCCCTGCACAGGGCGGGATTCGACAAATTAGCGAGGATCATACCCATGTCGGTTGGCTGCAGAGAAAAGGGGAGTTGAGCGAAGTTCAGGCGCGCAGTCATCCGAGTCGTAATGCCCTGCAGCAAGTGCTTGGTGGCAAAAATCAGCATTTGAGCCCGCATTTCGGCGCCATCGCATACGAGGCAGGGGATAAATTCTTAATTTGCTCCGACGGTCTAGTAGAAGGGCTCTTCAATAGAGGAATGGAGCGACTGATCCGTAAACCCGGGCCCCACGATAAAGGTAACCCCGCCGAACGTCTGGTCGCCGAGGCCGTGCATACTGATGGTAAGGACAATACGACCGCGCTCGTTTTCGAGATGGTTTAAGGTTCTTTGGTTCTACGACACTTCCTTTGAAAACTTATTTGAAGGAATACTAACCTTTGACTTTCATCTGCAGTCTACTTTGACTAATCAAAATATGAACTTCTATAGATCAACATATATGGGGCTGCTCGTGTTTTGGACGACTGTTTTATTGGCGGGCTGTGGTGCGAACGAGCCTGATTTAAGTGGCGGTGCTTCTAAGGATGGCCTCTACAAGATCGTCTGCACTGTCGGGATGATCACTGATGTGGTCAGGAATGTGGCGGGCGAGCATGCGAGCATCGAAGGCATTATCGGCGAGGGTATTGATCCTCACCTCTATAAACCTACCCGGGTCGACGTGGTGAAGTTGAAGGATGCCGACGTGATTTTCTATAACGGCCTTTTGCTTGAGGGTAAAATGACGGATGTGCTCCTGCAGGTGGCGACCTCAGGCAAGCCCGTGTATGCTGTGACGGAGAAGATTTTAAATAACGAGCAATACCTGCTTAAAAAAGACGACGGCTCTGAACACACCGATCCGCATGTGTGGATGGATGTTTTAGGGTGGAAGACGGGTGTTGATGTTGTGGCTGAATCCTTGGCGGCCTACGATTCGGAGAATGCATCCGCTTATAGCGCGAACGCGGCAGCGTATAGCAAGACCTTGAGTCAACTGCACGACTACGCTCTGGCAGTGATGGCCACTATCCCGGACAATCAGCGTGTTCTGGTAACCGCACATGATGCTTTTCAATACATGGGCCGGGCCTACGGCCTTGAGGTGCGAGGTATTCAGGGCATCAGCACCGAGTCCGAGGCTGGCTTGCGCGATCTGGAGGATTTGATCGACTTTATCATCGAAAGAAATATCCCGGCCGTGTTCGTCGAGAGCTCAGTGGCGGATAAAAACGTGCGTGCATTGGTAGAGGGTGCCAGGGCCCGGGGGCATGCTGTGAAAATTGGCGGGGAACTATTTTCCGATGCAATGGGGCAGCCCGGAACCTATGAAGGCACCTACATCGGGATGATTGATCACAATGTGACCACGATTGTGAACGCGCTCGGTGGCCGCGCAAAAGGGTTTAAGTCTGGGCTCTAATCTATGAATATCTTACAGAACGCGCAGTCTCAGTCCCTTGCTTCGGTCAGTCGAGTCGATTATCCCCTTGTGGTGCGCGATTTGACCGTGGCCTACCATCGCAAACCAGTCGTCTGGGATATCGATCTGGAAATTCCCGGGGGGAAACTTGTCGGTATTATTGGTCCCAATGGTGCGGGCAAGAGCACACTGTTGAAGGCCTGCCTGAATCTCATACCCAAGACTTCCGGTGAGATCTCATTTTTTGGCGAGCCATATGCCAAGCAATTCAAGCGGGTGGGCTACGTGCCGCAGCGAGAGAGTGTGGATTGGGATTTCCCTGTCAGCGTGCTCGATGTAGTCGCGATGGGCACCTACGGCCAGCTGGGCTGGTTCAAGCGCGTGAATAAGCGTTCCAAGTCGCTAGCCATGCAGGCGCTGGAGCGTGTCGGCCTCGAAGAATACGCAAATCGGCAGATTAGCCAGCTCTCCGGCGGTCAACAGCAACGAACGTTCTTGGCGCGGGCGCTGGTGCAGGATGCGGATATTTACTTCATGGACGAGCCCTTCGCGGCAGTCGATGCCGCGACGGAGCGAGCCATTGTGGTTCTGCTCAAAGATCTACAGTCGCGTGGTAAAACTTGCCTGGTGGTGCACCACGATCTGGCCACCGTATCGCAATACTTCGACTGGACGGTGCTGCTCAATATGCGGGTCGTCGCCGCGGGGCCAACCGAAGAAGTCTTTCATCAAGAAAATCTTCGCAAAACCTATGGCGGTAAGCTCAGCCTGTTGAGCGAAGCGGCCGAGGAACTGATGCGGAACCAATAAGGTGCCGGAATTATCAGAGATTATTAACGTCCTGCTGCTTCGTGATTACAACACGAGGTTGGTCGTTATCTGCACGCTCTTGCTCGGCTGCGCTTGCGGACTGATGGGTGGATTTCTGCTCTTGCGGAAACGTTCTTTGATGGGCGATACGCTTTCCCATGCCATGCTACCGGGGGTGGGTATGGCCTTTATGGTTTCAGTTGCTCTGGGGTTGGATGGTAAGTCCTTGCCGATCCTCTTGCTCGGTGCATCGATCAGTGGAGTGATTGGTTGCTGGGCGGTGCTCTTCATTCGTAATCATTCGCGGATTAAAGACGACGCCGCGATGGGGATCGTCCTCAGCGTGTTCTTTGGGGCTGGCGTTGCGGTGCTGAGTCTCGTGCAAACCATACCCGAGGGGAGTGCCGCTGGTCTTGAATCTTTCATCTACGGGAAGACGGCTTCGATGGTTCAGGGGGATTTTCAAATTCTGATCGCGGTGACGGGCTGCGTCTTGTTGCTCTCGGTTTTATTTTTTAAAGAATTACGCCTGCTTTGTTTTGACGAGAAGTTTGCAGCGGCGCAGGGCTGGCCAGTGCGTTGGCTGGATGTGTTACTACTGGCCTTGGTCACTCTTGTTACCGTCGCAGGTTTACAAGCAGTCGGTTTGATTCTAATTATTGCCTTCCTGATCACGCCTGCGGCGGCGGCTCGTTTTTGGTCGGAGCGCCTGGATTCCATGCTGATTCTCTCGGCTGTAATTGGCGCGGTCAGTGGTTGGTTGGGTGCGAGTATTAGCGCCTTCTTCCCTCGTATGCCGGCAGGCGCAATGATCGTGCTCGTGGCTGCGATTTGCTTTTTGTTTAGCATGCTTTTCGGCAGCTCGCGTGGAGTTGTGGTGCGTTTTGTCAGGCAAGCGCAGCTTCGGCGCAAAGTGGGCCGCCAGCATTTGCTGCGTGCCCTCTACGAGATTCTCGAAGCCGATATGGGTGATTCACGCGAAGTGTCGGTACAGCCGGTTGCATTTCGTCAGGTGCGTGGGCGGCGGACATGGGCGGACGCCAAGTTGAAAGGCTACATTCGACAGGCCTATCAAGATGGGCTCATCCGAGAGTTGGATGACGAAATGATTACTTTAACGGATGCTGGTTTTACCCAAGCCGCAAAAGTGACGCGTAATCATCGCCTCTGGGAAATTTATCTCATCGAATATGCTGACGTCGCGACGAGTCGAGTGGATCGCGATGCGGATACGGTGGAACACATTCTAGGCGAACGCATGGTAGCGACACTCGAGACGAAACTTATGCAATTGCGCGAAGCGAGCAGCCCAGGCGTGCCTGCCAGCCCTCACCCAATTCGACCAGGAGACTAAATATGACTTGGTATGCAATAGATACGTGGATTGTTATTGTGGGCGTTTTGGCTGCGGTGTCCTGTGCCTTGTTGGGTAATTTTCTCGTGCTCCGTCGGTTGAGTATGATGGGTGACGCGATAAGTCATGCGGTATTGCCGGGGCTCGCGATTGCCTTTCTCATCACTGGCGCGCGGGCCAGTCTGACCATGTTTATCGGCGCAGCGATCGCGGGTGTTCTGACTGCCGTCTTCACGCAATGGATTAGTAAATTCGGTAATGTCGATCGTGGCGCTTCGATGGGAATCGTCTTCACGACGCTCTTTGCGCTGGGCCTGATCTTGATTGTTCAGGCGGCGGATCATGTGGACCTCGATCCTGGCTGCGTGCTCTACGGGGCGATTGAAATGACCCCGCTAGATGTGGTCTGGCGGCCCGAATTGTTTGGCCTGACGGTTGAGGTGCCGCGTGCGGCACTCGTGCTGAGTGCTGTGACCTGTTTGAATCTATTCTTTGTTCTGCTTTTCTTTAAAGAACTGCGAATTTCTTCCTTCGATCCGGAGTTGGCTACGACCATGGGCATCAACTCAAACTTGATGCATTATCTGCTCATGACTTTGGTCGCCATCACCACAGTGGCTGCCTTCGAAGCTGTCGGTAGCATTATCGTCATCGCCATGCTGATCGCACCGGCGGCAGCAGCGCATCTGCTGACGGACCGATTAGGAGCAATGATTCTAATCAGTGCCTTGCTGGCGATTCTCTCGGCCGTGCTCGGGCATCTGAGTGCCTTGGTAGTGCCTGGTTTGATCGGCTTCGAGAGTATCTCTACCTCCGGCATGATGGCGGTTGTATCAGGTGTGGTTTTTACTGCAGTGCTGTTTTTCGCACCCCGATACGGAGTGATCGTTAAGAAGTTTCGGCGTCCTGCATAGAGTCTAGTCCGGCTTAACGGTCAAGTAGCTTCAGGAAGTCGTCGTTGTCCTTTGTTTGCTCGAATCGGTCAATCATCGTCTCAGCGGCGTCTTCTATCTTCTGGCCGGCGAGGGCGCGGCGTAGAAATTGCGCACCTTCGAGATATTTGCCGGAGAGTAGCAGCTCTTCCTTTCGAGTTCCGGAGGCATTGAGATTGATCGCGGGCCAGAGGCGTAGCTCGGCTGCCTTGCGGTCGAGCACCATCTCCATGTTGCCGGTGCCTTTGAACTCCTGGAAGATTAACTCGTCCATCTTGCTGCCAGTCTCGATGAGGGCGGTGGCGATGATGGTTAGGCTGCCGCCTTCTTCACAATTACGTGCAGCGGAGAACAGTTGACGGGGCTTTTCCAGGGCGCGGATGTCGAGGCCGCCGGTCATGGTGCGGCCACCTTTGCCGGATGCCGCGTTATAAGCGCGGGCGAGGCGGGTGATTGAATCCAGCAGGAAGACCACGTCTTTTCCAGATTCGACGAGGCGCTTGGCGCGTTCGATCGCCAGCTCGGCCAGGCGGAGGTGGTTCTCTAGTTCTTCGTCGTTTGATGATGCGTAGATTTCGGCATCCACACTCCGTTTGAAGTCGGTAACTTCCTCCGGACGTTCATCCACGAGTAAGACGATGCAGTGGCACTCCGGGTGGTTCTCAATCACACCGTGGGCGATGTCGTGCAGTATGGTGGTCTTGCCGGTGCGCGGTGGTGCCACGATCAGGCCACGAGTGCCTTTACCTATTGGGCAGAATAGATCCATGATCCGTGTCGTGATACGCCCGTCTTTTGACTCCAGTCGAATCTGCTCGTCCGGGGCAATCGATACCATTTGCTGGAAGCTGTATCGACCCTTGCGTTCCTCCAGAGTGTCGCCGTCAACCGTTTCGATGAAACGCACCTTTGGATTCGGAAATTTATCGTTATGCAGCGCTTTGGCCTCGATAAAATTACCCTTCTTCAGTTTGAAGCGCTTGATCAGCTCACGCGGAATGAAGGGGTCGCTAGGTTTTGTTTTACCGTTGCGGCTCGGGTCGAGTAGCTGGCCGGTACCGTTCTGGAGAATGTCGAGGACTCCTGATACGGCGATCTCGTTGTCTTTTGGCTTTTCGGTTTCTAAAGCTTGTTCTTCACTCATGATGAAGCGGCCCAAATGGGCTTTAATTATGCGGATAAGGTGCGGCTCTAGTAAGAGTTTCACCAGTGGCCACCGGCTACCGGCTACCAGATAGCGGATAGTAGATAGAAGGTGGAGAGAAATATCGTGCTTACAGTTTTTTTCAGGCACTGGCCTGGTGGAAGGCGGCTTGAGCGCTATCCCACATGACGATTTATAACTTTTTGGGTGAAGTATTCGTGCCTGTCAATGCCTTATGGATGAATGATGCTTTATGGCGGATGAATGATGGGCTTGAGGTAGTGGTGAGCTTCCAGCTTGCCCTCATGTGAGAAGTGCGAATCCAGCGTGCCGTGCCGGATCAACAAAGGCGCGGGCTAAACCCGCTCGCTACGAGGACGTATTTTTTAAGGTTTTCTCGTAGTGACTGGGTTTATCCCAGGATGGATGTAGTAGGGTTTGCCATATATAGAAAAGCATACTCCCTTAACAAGGGCGCGGGGTAAACCCGCTCGCTACGAGGACGCATTTTTTAAGTTTTTCTCGTAGCGACTGGGTTTATCCCAGGATGGATGTAGTCGGGATTACCCTATATCGACAAAGCATACTCCCTTAACAAGGGCGCGGGGTAAACCCGCTCGCTACGAGGACGTATTTTTTAAGTTTTTCTCGTAGCGACTGGGTTTATCCCAGGATGGATGTAGCGGAGATTGCCCTATATCGACAAAGCATACTCCCTTATCAAAGGCGCGGGGTAAACCCGCTCGCTACGTGTGACCACGATCACTCAAAATACTCGATCATGGCGGTCTTTCGGAAGTCGAACACGTGCTTCAACTGATTTTTAACGTAGAGTGCGTGAGCAACGGCACCGCATGGGCCGAAAGGCATGACGTAATTAACACGATCAATGAAACGAACGCCGCCATCGACTTCGGTGATCTCATGATAGTGATACCACAGCTTGTAGGGGCCGATGCGTTGCTCGTCGACGAAGGAGTGCCCTTCATGTATATGCTTGAGCTCAGTCAACCAACGCTGTTTGCCAATAAGTGGAATGCCGACGCGGTATTCGATAAGCAGGCCGTTAAACATGGCCTCAGGCACCTCACTGATGATCTCGAAGGGCATATCGGGTGGGGTGATCTTATCGAGATTGGCGGGGGAACTTATGAACTTCCAAGCCCGGTCGATATCAGTTTGTATGACCTGGGTGCGGGAGAGCGTGTGTAGTGTTGACATAAAACAAGATCGGAACTTGTGCATTTTCCTTACCTGAATCTACTGTAAGTTAAGATTAATCTACGCGTTCATTCTACAACCTAATGCGAACACTCACACAAATTTTAGCACATGCGTTAAAAGACGAGGACAATCGTCTGCTGATGGCTTCATCACCCCTCGTCTTTATGCACATCGCCGCACTGGGGGCTTTTTTTACCGGTTTCAGTTGGGTGGCTGTTGTGGCACTGTTGATCACTTACGTCTCGCGCGTCTTCGCCCTAACGGCTGGTTTCCACCGCTATTTCTCTCATCGTTCATTTAAGACCAGTCGATTCTTCCAGTTTGTATTGGCGTGGGTCGGTACCTCATCCGCACAGCTCGGTCCGATGTGGTGGGCCGCCAATCATAGGCATCATCACCAGCATTCCGATAAGGAGGAGGACATACACTCCCCAGTCGTCAGAGACGCATTTTGGGCACACGTCGGCTGGATACTCTGCCGGGCATACAGTTCGATTCAGCATGACCGGATTAAAGACCTGAACAAATACCCTGAACTACGTTTTATTGATCGTTTTCACGTATTGCCTGTCTTCTCGCTTGTCGGCCTGCTCTATGGGTGCGGCGCGGCTTTGAATTACTACTTCCCCGGCTTGGGCACAAGTGGCCTGCAACTTGTCATGTGGGGCTTTTTTCTCAGCACTGTGCTCGTCTATCACGTGACTTTTTGTGTGAATTCTGTGACTCACATTATTGGTAAGAAGCGCTTCGATAATGATGATGAAAGTCGTAATAGCTTTTGGATTGCGCTCCTCACCTTCGGTGAAGGTTGGCATAACAATCACCACCGGTGGCCTCTCTCAGCCAGGCAGGGTATGTATTGGTGGGAGTTTGATTTAACTTATTTGATGCTGCGGGGGCTAGAGAAACTGGGTCTTGTTTGGGACCTGCAGGTTTATCCGGAGAAGATCTACGCCGAGGCATCTGCGAAGGAGCCCAAGGCGTAATCACTATGTTTTGGGTAGTTGTTTTCGTCGCGGGTTTGGCTCTGGCACTATCGGCCTACGTGCTGGCGCTGCGAATTAAGCTTTATGCGGTCGTCGATATGGTTTGGACGGGAGGGCTTGGCCTGGCTGCGATCGCTTACTATTTCAGTCAATCACCCGACACCATTCGTTCAGTGGTCGTTGTAGGTATCCTTGTGTTTTGGTCAGGTCGTCTATCGTTGCATATTTTGAAGGATCGCGTGATCCCGGGTATAGAAGATCGACGCTATGCCGCTTTAGCGGAGCACTGGGGCGATACGGCCAGGCAGAAGTTCATTTTTGTTTTTCTTGGGCAAGTGCCCTTGATTTTGTTGTTCTCCTACGCGGCATCCATGGCCATGAGGAACCCTGTGGACGAGTGGCGCTGGCTCGACAGTATAGGGACTCTCATCGCGATTCTGGCTTTGGCTGGAGAGTATTTAGCAGACCACCAACTTTCCAGCTTCCGTGCGAATCCGGAAAATAAGGGCAAAGTCTGCCGCATCGGCTTATGGCGCTATTCCCGTCACCCCAACTATTTTTTTGAATGGCTGCACTGGTTCGCCTATGTTGCCTTTGCGCTCGGCAGTTCGAACTGGTGGCTCGCACTACTCGGTCCTGTAATGATGTATGTCTTTCTACGATACTTAACAGGCATTCCTTTCGCTGAACGTTCTTCATTGAAGAGCCGTGGCGATGCCTACCGAGATTATCAAAAAACGACCAACGCCTTTTTCCCATGGATTCCACAGCAAGATCGAACGTAGCCGCTAGCGCAGACAACAGCACGGCTGTTCGACTCACATTCCGTGAAGCAATCTTTGTGCGCATGCTGAAGAACCTTCAAGGCGGTAGTCTGCGTATTTATTTCCCCAGTGGTGCCGTCCGGGTGGTCGGCGACTCTAGCTACCCACTGCTTGAAATATCGATTCACAATTCTGCTTTTTTTAAAAAGGCGTTCTCAAGTGGGAGCGTCGGCTTTGGCGAGTCCTATGTAGACGGCGACTGGGATACTCCCGATCTCTCAGCTTTACTGGCCCTGCTATCCGGTAACCAGCGCAGTCTTGGGCCACTACGGCGGGGTATTTCACTCATGGCGCGGCAAATGAATAAGCTCTACCATCGTGCCCGTCGAAATACGGTAGAAAAAAGCCGCGAGAATATCCAAGAGCACTACGACCTCAGTAACGATTTTTATAGGTTATTCCTGGACGGATCGATGACTTATTCCAGCGCCCGCTTTAAAAGTTATTACGATACGCTGGAGCAGGCGCAGGTTAATAAAATCGACCGCATGCTTGATCTTGCCGGCATCCAATCCGGCGATCATATCCTCGAAATTGGCTCGGGGTGGGGCGCTCTGGCACTTCGCGCTGCCCAACGAGGCTGTCAGGTGACAACGATTACACTTTCTGCGGAGCAGTTCGCCTATGCCGAAAAGCTGTTTGCTGAACAGGGTGTTGACGCTCAAATAGATATTAAAATGCTCGATTACCGCCTTTTGGAGGGGCAGTTCGATGCCGTGCTTTCATGCGAAATGATCGAAGCAGTGGGTAAAGAATATTTACCGTCCTATTTTGAGACGATTCAGCGGTCGCTAAAACCCGGTGCGAAAGCAGTCATCCAAGCGATTACGATTCCAGACGAGCGTTATGCCGATTACTCGAATAGCTGCGACTGGATTCAGAAGCACATCTTCCCCGGAGGTCACCTACCTTCGATTGGTGCGATTCGCAAATGTGTCAATCGCGCTGGTGATATGGCTGTTCAATCCGCCGAAGGTTTTGGCAAAGATTACGCTGAAACGCTGGCCCGCTGGGCAAAGGCCTTTAATCGTAATTGGCGAAAAATCGAGCCGCTCGGCTTTGATGAGCGCTTCAACCGCAAGTGGAATTACTACCTCAGTTACTGTGAGGCGGGCTTCGATAACGAGCTCATTGATGTGCATCATGTCGTTCTCGAACGCAGCTAGGATTTAACGACCTCCTTTAAGAAAATGCTCATTGCCGGCATGCGAAAGACGTAGGCGGTTAATTGCACCAAAATAGTTTTAAATATCGTGGAGGACTGGCAACCCAGCCTGTGGGCTCGTCGTTTAAGTGGTTGTCGAATATCCGGCGGCGTAAGTGATGTTGACCAGCTCACGCCTTCGCAAGCTACGGCGGCGCAAGCTGTCTGGATACGCCCGCACAAGACGCCGGGACAAGACGGGCGAGGATGGGGAGATGAATACTGGCTAGCATTGCTACGCCATCTCCGGCAGACCTACGTTTCTTTTCTCCCAAAACTCCCCCCTCTAGCAAAGCGGTTGTAACAATCCATTCTTTGCCCAACGTAGAGTGTGCTCACGAAGTGAGGCACGAACGGAGTTGACCACACGACTGGTTAGTCCTCTTCATTTTCCCAGTAGAGTCCAAATTGAGGATTGAAGTCAAACTCTAGTAGAATGTCGTTCTTATCTTGTGCATTTACTACAAGTAGAGTCGCTTCTGTTGCTGTCGGGATCGGTGGGCAGCTGACGGACAATAGCTTCGTGAGTCGTAACTGCCCGTCTCTGCCGGGAAGTTCTTTCATCTGAATGTAGTTCCCCGCTGAATATGTAACGAAGAGTGGTGCAAAAGCCTGAAAATGATCATCTTTAAGTGAGATTCTATAGAATGCCTGCTCGGCTTTCTGTGGTAGGTCTTCGATTTTTCTAGCTGCTAGGTAGTATACACCATCAATATTCATGATCGGAAAACTACTGAGTCCACGACCTGACCGTTCTTTGTATGTGTAACTGAGATAGAGTCCTCCACTTAAATATTTCGTTGGATAATAAGCCAATTTCTCGCCATTCGTTCCAGATCCATAGTTGTTGTAGTTGAGTGTTTCGACATGAGATATGGTGTAAGATTTGCTTATGTCTTTAATGGTTAGGTAGTAATCAAGTGACGAATTCAGGCGGTCGATTGAAGTCTGGTCTAGATTTGCAGTATAGTAGAGCGATAGTAATGCTTCGCGGTCTTGGTTGGTGATCGCTTCTTCAAATGCTGACCTTAGCTCTTCACCTGTAATTGCATCCTTAACTTCTTCCGACGTCGCTTCTGATGACTCAATTGTGGAGGAAGGTTCCACTGAGTCGGTTTCTTCTTTTGGGCCACATCCTATGAGGATGAATGGAATGAGCATTAGTGATTTCGATAGTTTCATTTTATTTTCTGACTACCGCGACTGGATGTAGCCTGAATCTGGCTGAAGACTGCCGACTGGTCGAGGGCTTTCTGTGAGTGGAAACGGATTTTTTTAACCACGGATTCACACGGATGGACACGGATAGGATTCTTCCTTTTTTGCTTTCTGATCCGTGTGAATCGGTGTTCATCCGTGGTTACCAATTCAGTTCATTTTTTCCTACATCGTAAAGCGTGATTATGGAGTGGAGGCGAAGCCGTAACGGACGGAGGTCTTCCGGAGATGGCGCAGCAATTGATCACCGCGCCTTGATAGACTCTCCACCGCGAATCCAATCAGCCAGCCGGGTTCGGATATCTTCAAATGGCTTCGTTGGTAAAGTGCCCACCTTGCCGGAGAAAACAGACGACTGGACGACAGCAAGGCGACTCGTCCGGACCAAGCTTTCTTTCTTCAGGCCGTTTTCGAAAAATCAGCCATCGTTTCAGTCAGCACGACTTCCAACTCCTGTATCTGGTGCCGGGTTTGTGTGCTGATCATACACACCAGCCAATCGTTAAAATCTCCATCTATTGTTTTAAGCAGCAATGCGGGACGCAGCTTGCCTGCGCCCAAATCTGACTGAGGAAATCGAAACAACAGTATGTCCCCTTCGGAGATCATCCGATCTTTTCAATGACATCTGATTCTGAGTAAAGGCTGTCCTCATCTTCCATGCCTCGCATGGCTGCTGCCAGGGACGCATCTTTGAAAGCGTTGTCCTCGGCTTTTCTTTCCTTTTCTTTCAGAAATTCAACAAATTCAAGCACTTCCGATTGCTTCTCAGCCCGGAGGGATGCGATTTCATGGATGATCTGTTCTGCAGTGCTCATATGACTTTAGAGTGCTTATCAGGTTGGAAATCTCAAGTTCAATTTCTGTCTATCGTAGAGATCAGCGGATGCGAGCCGACTGATTTAGATTAACACTGGCGGCGTTACTCGCATTCGCTGCATCGACTGGTTCTGGCCTATTTGATGAGTCGGTCATATCTTGCGTGGGCGCCGATCCAAAACCAGATTATAGTATCGTCTTCTAAAACGCCGAGTGCTCTGTAGGCGAGTCCGGCGCGAACTGACTAGTAAAGTCCAACCTTCTTAAAATGCAGTGATGGGTGATAAGGGTCGTCTTTCAGTATCTCAAAATTCTTATCCGCAATCTTCTGAACGTCTTGAGGCAATGCATAGTAAGCTACCCAGAGCTTAGTAGTTGCATGATGCTTCACAGTTCAGTGGTTCTTCCGGCTTCATACTCTGCGATAGCTTCGGCTGCGAGGGAGTCTAATTTACCTGATGTGACATCTGACTCAAATTGAGCATCCCATTGGGCGGCATCGTGTTGTGCAAACCAGTCGCGAAAACTGGTTAGCTCATCCTTATTCAGTTTTTCGACGGCGTTTTCAATTTCTTCTATAGTGCTCATGGAATAAAAACATGTGTTGAAACTAGAAATCGTCAATTTTTCATTTCGGTGAGCTGTATCATGGA
>Ga0307933_1000272_pt1 | contig 49438 bp, 37 predicted proteins | sample OrgLakmetageno88_FD_201811 | JGI IMG/M metagenome (GOLD analysis project Ga0307933, IMG submission 201811) | Saline water microbial communities from Organic Lake, Antarctica - #88 | ecosystem: Environmental > Aquatic > Non-marine Saline and Alkaline > Saline | place: Antarctica: Organic Lake... | reverse complement strand
GGTTACCCACCTTTTGGTAGTAATCCTGATGACTGACCTCTGCAGGGTAGAATGCCTCAAGCGGATCAATATGGGTTACGATAGGGTCGTCCCAAACCTGTGTAGCGGCTTCCTTTGCAGACTGCTCTGCACCTGCTTTTTGGGTTTCATCGTGGTAAAAGATGACTGAGCGGTACTGAGGGCCCCGGTCGTTGCCCTGCCGGTTGAGGGTAGTCGGATCGTGGATGGTCCAGAAGATGTCCAGGATTTTGGCAAAGGAGATGACCTCCGGGTCAAATTGTACCTGCACGACCTCAGCATGCTGGGTACTGCCAGAGCAGACGGCATTGTAATGGGCGTTTTCCTTTTTGCCGCCAGCGTAGCCGGAAGTAACCTTATGTACTCCTTTCGCCTCTTGGTAAACGGCCTCAAGGCACCAAAAGCAGCCACCGCCGAGGGTTGCGTATTCGTAAGATTGGCTCATGTGATTTTTTATTATTTATAATCCAGCAATACTAACCGCTGGTGCTTTATCAGCAATCGCAGCCAGAAATTGCTTCAATGCTTGTCGTTTTGGGGCATCAAATTCGTAACTGATGTATTTTGTAAAGTACTCCTCCACGCTGAAATCGGGATGAGGCGACGGCAGCAGGTATTTTAGTTTTTCGATCTGTGCCACACCGGATGCAAGTGCTTTGTTGAATTGCTTGACAAAAGCAGCGGGGAGTGGGCGGTTACTGATCCAGGCGGCAAAGACAAACGGCAGGCCTGTGTGCTGCATCCAGACTGCGCCCAGGTCATAAGCATATTTGAATTGTTGTTCCAGCCCGATTGTCCGGTCCCCAATGACTAATCCGGCAGTATGCCCGCCGATTTTTTTGATATAGCCATCTTTAGCGGGCAGCAAAGCCGGGGACAAGCACCAGTAATCGCGCAGCAGTAACTTGGTGAGCTGTACCGAAGTCCGCGAATGATGATCAAGGTATACCGTTTCCACTTTTTCGATGGGCACGTCGCTGTAGATACAGACCGTCTTGACTGCTCCAACGGTTCCTATGCAATAATCAGAAATGACATGCGGAGATTCCAGCTCGGGCAAAACGGCTACCGGGACAAGCGCCAGGTCTGCTTCTCCATGAGTCAGTTTCTTTGCGCAAACGGCCGGAACATTAAGCTCCAGGTCCAACAGAGGGGCTAAAGGGCTGTTGAGCAGACCGTAAAGTAAAGGCTTGGTGTTGAGGTAAGAAACAGCGGTGACGCGTATTTTATCCATCAATCTTGTTTGATATTCAAATGCTCAAGATGGGCGATGTCATTTTCGAGCAGGAAAGTATACTGCTGCTGTTCATACGCCGCCTGATACAGCCCGGTATTGTGGTGCTTAAAGGTATTCATCTCCCGCAAGGACTTTCCACTCAAGATGCACATCAGGGCGCGCATTGACCTACCGTGGCTGCAGATCAGAATCCGCTCTTCCGGGCGCTGATTAAGCATGTCGACAAAGCGCGACAAGCGGTCGCCCATTTCACGTGCACTTTCGGCACCTTCCAGCCGGGCATCAAAGTCACCGGCTTCCCAGGCTTCGGTCACTTCTTTGTACTGTACGTGCATATCGGGAGTGCTCTTTTGCCCTTCGTGCATACCCCAGGAAATCTCATTGATTTCAGGAAACTGTTCCCAGGGCAATCCTGCTTCGATAAAAGGGGACATGGTCTCGTGCGTACGCTTCAGCGTTGAAGTCAGCACCGTATCGAAACCGGCTGCCTGATAATGTTCGTGAAATGCCTGTGCCTGCATTTTACCTATGTCATTCAGGGAGGAGTCCACTCCGGAGCCCTGTACAATACCCAGGCGGTTGTACTCAGTTTGTCCGTGGCGGACGATATAGACGTGTTTGCTCATGTTATCGGTTTACAACGGGTAAAGAGGTGTACCCCTTGAATTGTTCATCTTCTTCAAAGACATGTTCGGTGTAATCTTTGATCACATTGTAAAGCGTATCCCGTTCGATCGGCTCCCGGCCCACCCGGCGGATGAGGTTTACCAGGTCCCGGGTGCTCATTGCGGGGTTTTGTTCCTCGGCGCCCGCCATGCTGTAAATCTTAGTGGTGTCGTCAATTGTGCCATCAATGTCGTCTACCCCAAAGCTGAGGAGCATTTGCGCCACATTCCGCCCAATCATCGGCCAGTAGGCTTTGATGTGGTCGAAGTTGTCGAGGTACAGGCGGCTGATCGCATAGTTGCGCATGTCTTCTACCACCGTAGATTCCGGAACGTGGCTCATTTGATTGCCCTGGTTGCGGAACTTAAGCGGAATAAAAGTTTGAAACCCACCGGTTTTGTCCTGCAACTGCCGTAGTTTTTCCAGGTGGTCGATACGGTGTTCAAAACGCTCAATGTGCCCGTAGAGCATGGTTGCATTGGAGCGCATCCCCAGTTCGTGCCAGATCTCATGAATACGCAGCCATTGCTCGCCGGAGCATTTGCCGCCGGCAATCTGATCGCGGATTTCGGGGTGGAAAATTTCCGCGCCCCCGCCCGGCATGCTTTCCAGACCGGCTTCCTTCATCATGCGCATGCCTTCCTCGTAAGACACTTTATCTTTTTTGAAAATGTAGTGATACTCTACCGGGGTCAGCGCTTTGACATGGAGCTCAGGGCGGTATTCCTTGATTGCCCTGAAGAGCTCCGTATAGAATTTTACATCGTACTGTGGCAATACACCACCCACAATATGTACTTCAGTCACGGGCTCGCCGTCGTACTTCTTCACGATATCCATGATGTCATCCAGGCTGTATTCCCAGCCTTCTTCCCGCTTCTTGATCAGGCGGGAGTAGGAACAAAAGGTACAGGTGTACAAACAGACATTTGTGGGCTCCACATGGAAGTTTCGGTTGAAGTAAGTACGGTTGCCATGCCGCTTTTCCCGCTGATAGTTGGCCAGGGCACCCAGGTATCCCAGCTCGGCTTCCTCAAACAGGAGCTGCCCTTCTTCGGGTGTAATACGCTCGTCGTTGAGGACTTTTTCAGCAATAGCCCGGAGTGGGGCAGCCAGGGTTACATCCTGGAGGATATGGTCGATTTTTCTTGCAGTGAGGGTCATATTAGTCTGTATTCTTACTTTAAGGAACAGTCTTTTTAAACTTTCAGTTTTCGTTGAAAGTGTTAAAGATTTGGACAAAGGTAAAGGTTTGTGATTTTATCCTTGTGCTTTGCCCTGCTATTCTTGTTTGGGATATCTGCACTGTACATGAGCTATCCGGTTTTACTTGTTCCGGGGATGCGGAATGGAGGTTCGGGCTTGATTCTCTCCGGAGTGGCCTGAACCGAATCAAGTTATTACAGGCGGCATAAGCCCATTCCGGTTTGTAAAATAAATGAGCAGCAGCTTCGGCTTATCAGGAAAAAATAGCATTTTTGGTTTTAGAAAGACTCCTTAAAACCCACTAAAAATGACAAACACTACTAAGCTATGGGCACTCCTTATTGGTATCAATGAATATCCGACGAGTCCGCTTTCAGGCTGTGTGCCGGATACCAGGGCCCTGCAGTCTTACCTGGAAAGCGATGCCCGCTTGGATACAGATGGAAGCCTCAAAGTCCTGCTTGATGCACAAGCCACTAAAACTGCCATCGCGGATGGCATACTGAACCATTTAAGTCAGGCCCAACCAGAAGATGCAGTTCTGATTTATTTCTCCGGCCACGGTGCACAGGAAAAAGCCGACACCAGTATTTGGACCGAAGAGCGGGATGGTTGCCTGGAATCCATCGCCTGTTACACGCCACCGGGTGCCCCCTTATCTCTAATGGCAGATAAGGAATTGCGCTACCTGCTCAATCAGGTTTTTTATCGACCCAACGGAGAAACACCCCATCTGGTCACCATTTTTGATTGTTGCCATTCCGGCGATAATGTCCGTTCTCTGGGATTGGAGCAGGAAGAAGCCCGGGAACGGCGCTTTACGCATGTGTTTCCGCAAAGAGATTGGTCAGCATTTCTGTTTTCTGATGCCTTCCAGCCCGGGCAATTGTCCGGAGCGGGGCTTTCCACCCTGATACCGAGCCCCCCCATGGTACAGCTCGCTGCCGCGAAAGATGATCAGGCGGCACTTGAAATTGGCGGGCGAGGGGTTTTTACATCCTACCTCATTCAGGTCCTGGAACAGACAGGCGGGGCGGTGGACTACACTACTTTACACCAATTATTGTCTAATTATATTCGGTTCAAGCACGCCCAGAACCCTCAGTTCTTGACCCTGGGAGCAGGTATGGACCTGCTCTATCGAGGCTTTCTCAACCAGGAAGTTGACCAAAGTGGGAAACGCTACGGGCGGACCACCTACAGCACGGCAAAGGGCTGGCTCCTTAATATGGGGCAAATGCATGGCCTGGCCGATGGGGATGATGCCCGGCTGCAACTGGATAATGGCGAGGGGATCGATTGCACTATAGGTGAAGCTATGGATGTGAGCAGCACCCTCGACATCGACTTTGAGCAGCGCCGCGAACTTGATAAAGCCAAAAACTACAAAGTATCGGTAGCCTCCATGCAGAATTACCCCATCCATATATATGTAGCAGAAAGGATGGGGGAGGAGGAGCTCCTGAAACGTGCGATTACGGCACTAAAAGCCTTGCCTGAGCCGGTGCTGGTCACCGCGACGGAGGTCAATGCCGACTTTGTCGTCCATTTCAGGGACGGGCTCGCGTATGTGACGAGAAAGTTTGACCCATACCGCCCGGTATTGGGGGAGATTTTCTCTTTCGACGCTATGGATGATGATGCCATCCTGGAGAAGTTAATCGGACAGGTACAAATGGCGGCACGATGGACCTATGCCTACAGCCTCCATAATCCACAGCTCAAGGTACTGAGTGGTCTGCCGATAGGTGTGGAAGTCCTTCAGGAAAAAGCCGGCGGCTGGGAAGTAGTGCAGGGAGATGGTGAAAACTTTCTAATTAATGCTGTAGAGGAAAATAAGGCGAATGGCAAGATGCAGGCTAAGATCAAGCTGCAGTTGACCAATCACTTCAGCCAGCCCCTGTATTTCTGTTTACTGGTGCTCAGCGATCAGTGCAAAAGTATTCTTTCTGTCGATAAACAATATGCACCGGGACTGGTAGAGCAGCCTATCACCAAGCTGGACCCTGGCCAGAGCATGTGGCTGTTCGGGCACCGTGGTGGTGTTATTCCGTATACGGTGGGGGAGGAGGAGCAGTTCCAAAACCGCCCCTATAGCCAGGGTTGGTTCAAGCTCATCGTGAGTACCGAACCGGAAATTGCCTATGACCACCTTATTGTACCAAGGAGCCGGATGATGCCGGATTTGGGAGGAGAACCGGTAAAAGACTGGACCACACAGCGTATTGGTATCCGCATTCTCAACCCCAACCACAATACCGTACGAGAAGAAGCCCTTAAACAGTGGCTGGCTGATCCGGAACGAGCGGCAATGGCTGCCGGGCTTTATCTGGATACGGATGGGCTGGAAGCTAAACTGGTACTCAAGCCTGAAATTGAACTGATTACCACCGGACAAGACAGAACACGCAGTAAAAGTCTTTTTTGGAATACATTACTGGGGGCCGCCAATGCCTGGGCTAAGTTCCAGCGCAACCGCAATTTCAACCGGCGGCTTAAAAAGTTCTACAATCGCCCGCTCATGGTCTCAGAAGGCGACTCTTGGTTTCAGCATCCGGCTATCATCGAGATTATAGACCACCTGAGCCTCAGTTACAACATTTACAGCAGGGGGGCAGCTGGGGACGAGATGCGCAATTACTTAATGTCGGGTGAATACCTGGATGCGTTCACGGATTTGCAAAGTGTTGTGGCAGAAGTGGCCAGCGAAATTGGAGAACCCCCAAAAGCCCCGGCATTTTTCCTCATCAGTGGAGGTGGAAATGATATACTCGGCGAGCAATTTAAAGACTTTTTGCTACCTTACAAGGATGTAAGCAAAGCCGCACCAGGCAAAAAACCAGAACGCTTCCTCAACCAACGGCTGCGGGACGAGCTCGACGCCATTATGGCCCTTTACCGGCAAGTTTTTCAGCGGCTCAGGGTAGAACAACCGGAGGTACTTATCCTCACACATGGTTACGACTATGTGATCCCCAAAGGAGTGGATGAAGAAGGTATGAGCTGGCTGGGCAAGCCGATGACGGCGCAGGATATTACCGCTCCGGAAGACCGGCAAGCTATCGTCAGCTACCTCATCGACACCTTCAATGAGCGACTGATGGCGGTAGGCGCAGATTTTGAGCAGGTTACGCACGTAGACCTCCGTGGTGCTGTGAAGCCATATCAATGGGCCGATGAAATACACCCGGACCAGGAAGGTTATCAGAATATTGCGTTGCGCTACAGCGCGGTTATTGATCAAATGCTATAAAAAAAAACAGATTATGGGCTTCTTTAGGATTTGCAAAAACGACATTACCGACCTGCTGCGGGAGACCTTCAACGCATTTCCCCTGCGTGTACCCGAAACACGGATGCAACCACTGGTGGTAATGGGGCAAAAAGGCAGTAAGATGGATTACCGTGGCGAGTTGCAGTACCTACTTGCAGACGGGCAGCCCATAGATATCGAAATACGGGAATCAGCAATGGCTGATGCTGCTTTGGACCGTTCAAGGTCTATCAGCCTGAACTTTGGGCTAAAGATACTGGAAGGCTTCCTGTCCGGCTTCGGCATGTCGCCCGCCCCCATTGGCGCATGCCTGAAAGGAGTAAGCGAGATTAGCTTTTCTTTTACCAACTGTAAACGCCGCTTTATTGATCCTGCGCAATTGGGCAGTGTCCTTAGAGGGCGTAATATCGACCTCAGCCACGGTTCTTTGGGGGTTTTCAACGGCGCAGACCCTTACCGAATGCTGTTGGTTTCGGATGCAATTGTAAGCAAAAGCTTTACCATCAATATCGAAAAGTCCAACGACAACGAATTTGACGCTTCCCTTCCACAGCTCCAGCCTTACCTGGCAGATGTGGACGCCAAAGTGAAAGTGAATACCCAATCCGGAAAGTCTATCACTTTTGAAGGGGACGATTATCTGACGTTTGCATTTTCCTGCCTATTGCTGGAAATGGATGAACAGAGCGGGGCGCTGGCGATTGGAGAGACGGTACGTAGCAAAGGTGCCGGCGGTCAGGAAGAAGCTACGCCCTATGCGGCTATAGATGAGGATGAATTTGAGCCGGGCATGATTGAGCTGGAGTAAAAAGCTGGAAACGCTAAAAAGCCTGTTTGGAGGTGGTTTTGCAATATAAAGGTTGCTCCAAACGGGCTTTCACTTGCAAATTCAGGAAAAAACTTTTAAATTTGTGATGAAGTAATTAAGTTCGGGGCTAGATTAGTCTAAGTTATTCTTACCTATTTTATCCTTCCTTAATTTTATGAATTATTTTTTTACTGACTTTTCCGCGTAAGCGGAGTTCTAATTACCTTATTTGTTATGAATATTTTTGTTGCTAAACTGAACTATGACACACGCGAATCCGATTTGCAGTATGCATTCGAAGAATTCGGCGCTGTAGATTCAGCAAAGATCATCATGGACCGCGACACCAGCCGCTCCAAAGGCTTTGGTTTTGTGGAAATGCCTAACGATGACGAGGCACGTGCAGCCATTGATGCACTGAATGACCAAGAACTTGATGGTCGCACAATTGTGGTTAAAGAAGCTGAGCCGCGCGGTAACCGTGGCGGCGGTGGCGGAAGAAGATATTAATCGAGTGAGGCTTTGCCTCACCGTATGATATATTCTAGTTTTAGAAAGCCCTGAGCACTGCGCTCAGGGCTTTTCTTATATCCACTAAACTTTGATGGGGCAGGGGAGAGGAACAGCTTTCTGTCCTAGCAGCCTGTCGGAGATGTGCTAGATTTGGGGCATCCGCTGCCAGAGTTATCAGCACATTAGTGTTTAAGGGCATCTTTTTTTTATTTATTTTGGTAAAAACGTGCGCGGTATTAAAATATAGTGCATCTTTGCATGCAGAATCAATTAAGTAATAGATCTAGTTCTTAGGCTTTATTTCCTTCCTACTTCATCCTTCCTTAGTTTTTTCGTTCACCTTATTATTAGTTTGCTGCGCCTGGCGCAGTACCAATTTAGTTTTATGAATATTTTTGTAGCTAAGCTCAATTACGACACGCACGAATCAGACCTTCAAGATGCGTTCGAAGAATTCGGTGCAGTCGATTCTGCCAAAATCATTATGGACCGCGACACTGGCCGCTCTAAAGGCTTCGGTTTCGTGGAAATGCCTAATGATGATGAAGCCAGAGAGGCAATCCGTCAATTGAATGACCAAGAAATGGACGGTCGTACGATTGTAGTCAAAGAAGCTGAACCACGTGGCAACCGCGGTGGCGGTGGCGGCGGAGGTTTCCGCGGAAGAAGATATTAACCGAGTGAGGCTTTGCCTCACCGCATGATATATTCTAGTTTTAGAAAGCCCTGAGCATTGCGCTCAGGGCTTATCTCGTTTTAGCATGAAGGGTAGGGGAAGATTATCCGAATTCCTGAGTGCCCAGTCCATTGATACAGTCCCGCAGGTGCCTCTCGGCGCTTTCTTCAGTATAGCGGCGCCCGAGCAGGATGCGGAGCTGCGCTTTGAAAACCCAACGCTTCCCACAGGACTTTCTCTTTGTGTCAGGCTTTGTTTAGGGCGCGTGGCAGGGATACAAAAGGAAAGCTTTTTTACTCCCGGTTCTCAAAATAGACCTGCCCCTTTGCAGGTCATAAATTGTATTAAAGTCCAGTAAAAGTGCTTGCCCAATCAAACCATATTGGTTTCAACAACGAAATTAAGGAGTAGGTCGGTGCCAATAACTCTATACGGAGGGCTTGTGTTTTATCAGCAAATGGCTCAGACCACTGAATAGCCCAGTCATTAGTTTGGCCCGTAAAGCCTTTATGGTTGGTGTTGTGCTTGCTGAGCCTTTCGGGAAGCCCCATAGAAGTATATCCGACGTAGAACTTATCAATCGTACTTGAATACAGGATGTACACTGTGAACGTTTCCATCTTCTAAGGCTTAGGGTAAGTCAAAATAGGTAGTAAAAACACAAAAAGACGACCTCTGGCGAGAGCCTTTCATTCAGTCGGAGCGGACAGGATTCGACTACCGCTTTCAGCGGCACAAGCCCTGCGACTCTCCCGCCTTCGGGCGGGATGTGCTAACCGGACATTCAAAACACAAAAAGACCACCTCAAACGAGATGGTCTTTATTTAGTCGGGGCGGCAGGATTCGAACCTGCGGCCCCCTGCTCCCAAAGCAGGTGCGCTAACCGGACTGCGCCACGCCCCGATCTATTTGTGTATGTATTGACTTCAGCGGTGACGGGGGGATTCGAACCCCCGATACCCGTAAGAGTATGCCAGTTTAGCAAACTGGTGGTTTCAGCCACTCACCCACGTCACCGGGTTAATCTGAATTCACCCAGCTTTTGGGCTGGGAATCAGTGAATAGAGTAGTGGTTTGAACCACATTTTTGCAACCCTGAATCACTAAAATTTTCCTGATCTATTCAAGTACTTTAACCTGAATTTCTTTAGCTCTTCCTAACAAGCGTTTCCGTCTATTTTTCTGAGCGATTGCAAAGGTAAGAACGGCAACCAAAAAAATCAAACCCTAAAGCATGTTTTTTATAAGTCGTTGGGGAGATGTGCTCTATCTTGTTGGTTTACAAGGCAAACAACGCTAAAACTTTTTTTAGCGTTCCCGGAAGGGGCGATTATTGATCATGCAAGCTTAATTTTATTTTCTTCTCCAGCTCAGAAACGGTGTCCTTGAAAATCATATCCGTCTCCATCAGGTCTGATACCGTTCTGCAAGAGTAGATGACCGTGCTATGATCACGCCCTCCAAAATTCTCACCAATTGCTTTCAACGATTTATCAGTAAGGTTCTTAGCCAGGTACATCGATAACTGACGGGCAATGACCACTTGCCGTTTACGGGTTTTCCCCTGTAGCTTTTCTACGGGCAAACTGAAATGCTCTGCTACAAGATTCTGAATGTAATCTACTGTTATCTCCTTATTGATCTGGCGCACAAAGTTGCGGACCACCCGCTTAGCCAATTCAACATCCACTTCCTGACGGTTGAGGGAAGACTGGGCAATCAGAGATACCAATACGCCTTCGAGCTCACGGATATTGTTTTGAATGTTGTAACAGATAAACTCCGTTACATCTGAAGGCAGCTCTACACCCTCCTGATTCATTTTAGCTTCCAGGATGGCGATACGCGTTTCCAGGTCCGGTGCCTGCAAGTCAGCAGAAAGCCCCCATTTAAAACGGGAAATCAAGCGCTCTTCCATCCCGTCCAGGTCCTTTGGTGCCCGGTCAGAAGTAAGGATGATCTGCTTGCCGTTTTGGTGCAGCTGATTGAAAATATGGAAAAATATTTCCTGGGTTTTTTGCTTGTTAGCGAGAAACTGAATGTCATCAACTATAAGTACATCAATCAACTGGTAGAAATTGACGAAGTCATTGACTGCGTTATTCTTGATGGACTGAATAATTTGGTTTGTGAATTTCTCACTTGAGACATAAAGTACGGTCTTAGAAGGTACGCTTTGCTTTACCTCATTGCCGATGGCGTGTGCCAAATGGGTTTTACCCAGACCAACATCACCGAAGATCACCAAAGGGTTAAACGAAGTCGCACCGGGCCTTTTAGCAATAGCTACCCCAGCTGAACGCGCCAATCGGTTACAATCCCCTTCGATATAGTTTTCAAAAAGGTAATTAGGGTTTAGCTGCGGGTCAACTTTAATTTTACGGATACCCGGTATCACAAACGGGTTCTGAATGGTTTGACTGTCTAGCATGCCCGGAGCAAAAGAGCCAGGCTTGCCTCCGTTTTTCTTTACGGAAGTCCCGTTTCCGAGATTAAAATTTGAGTTGCCGTTTGGAGCAGCTGCCAGTGCATTCTTCGTAAGAATTTGGTATTCCAGCCGGCCGTTTTGCCCAAGTTCTCGGCGGATGGTGGTCTTCAGCAGCTTAACATAGTGCTCCTCAAGCCACTCGTAAAAAAACTTGTTCGGTACCTGAATCGTCAACGCATTGGCCTCAAGCCGTACCGGCTTGATCGGGTCGAACCAGGTCTTAAAGCTCTGCTGATTCACATTCTTGCGAATCGTTTGCAGACAGTTACCCCAGACTGTAGCATGATCCTTTATCATTCTGCAGGTTTAAAAGTATTAAAAAAATTTGGGCTGTTAAGCCTAGAGTATCAGCAAGTTAGGTTTTGATAATGCAGGGTGGTGGCTTCATCAGAAATGAATAAAGCCAAGTCGCATTTAACCGATGTTTTGATCTGTGCCCTTAACTATCGGAGGACTACAAAGTTGGCAAAAAAAACCCGGTTTTAAAACTGATGTTGAAAAGTTTTAGTGGGGCGAATCTTAAGAATAATGCCTAGCTGCCTAGCAGGCAAGGGATTGAGGGGATCAAAAAAAAATCAGGCTGCCCCGGAAGCCTTTCCACATAGGGGGCAGAAAATGTGGATAACAAGGTGTTCGTTGTTGATAGTTTCGCAAGTATTTGATTTACAACAATTTAAACTATTTGCTTACTCTTCGTAAATGTTAAGTTAATGTAAAACAGGATAGAATGCAGACCTTTTTTCTTAATTTTAGAACAATCAAAGAAATCACCTTATGCAGCGCTCTAGCATCATTATTCTGGTGGCCTTTTTGGGCCTCACCGGTCTTGCAGGATGGTACTTCCTTTCGGACTCAACTTCTACAGAACAAGATAAAGAACTTCGGTATACCATAGAAAGGCAGCCTTTTTCTATTAAAGTGACCGCCACCGGAGAGTTAGCCGCTAAGCGGTCTGTAAAAATCCGAGCACCACAGGGAATGCGGGCTGCAGGCATCTTCGAAACCACCCTGTCTGACCTTGTTCCGGAAGGGAGCGTCGTTGAGGCTGGCGAATATGTCGCTTCTCTTGACCGTACCGAACTGGCGGGTAAGATGAGTGATGTACAAACTGAACTCGAGAAAATCCAAACTCAACTGGAGCAGGCACGTATTGACACAGCCATCGATATGCGCGGACTGCGCGATGACCTGGCCAATCTTGAGTTTTCCAAACAAGAGAAACTCCTGGCGGTAGACCAAAGCAAATATGAACCCCGGTCCGTCATCCAGCAAGCTGAACTTGATCTCGAACGCACGGAGCGGGACTATCGGCAGCTTTTAAAGAAATATGAGCTTAAACAGCAACAGGCGATTGCCAAAATCCAGGAAATTGATGCCCTGCTCCGTCAAAATCAACGACAACTTAAAGTGTATTCGGACCTATCGGGAGAATTCCGCATTAATGCCCCGGAGCCCGGAATGGTGATTTATGCCCGTTCCTGGCGTGGTAAAAAGGAGCCTGGAGCACGTATCAGTGCCTGGGACCCCATTGTGGCAGAGTTGCCCGACCTGAGTGATATGATATCCCAGACTTACGTCAACGAGGTAGATATCAGTAAGGTACAGGAAGGGCAGGATGTCGCTATTCAGGTGGATGCCTTTCCGGAACGGCAGTACACCGGTAAAGTCATTAAAGTAGCAAACATCGGTGAGCAACTGAGTGGCTATGATGCCAAAGTCTTTGAAGTCGTGGTACAGGTTAACGAGTCGGATTCCATATTACGGCCCGCAATGACTACGAGCAATGAAATCCTAACGGGCACCTATGATGATGTGATTGCCATCCCGCTGGAAGGGCTGCAGACCGATAGCCTGTCCTTTGTATATAAGGATAGTGGTGCAGGAGTGGTCCGCCAGGAGGTCATCACCGGATTGTCCAATTCTGATGAGATCCGCGTAGAATACGGACTGGCGGAAGGCGATCAAATTTATCTCGTCCCACCGCCGGGAGCAGAAGACGCTGCCTTTGTTCCGCTTGAACCTAAGATCAAAGCTGACATTCGGAAAAAGCAACAGAAAGAGGAGGCTGAACGGCAGGCGGAAGCCATACGCCGCAAGGAGTCCGTAAAAGACATTGAACCGCCGAGCAACCGGAACGATGGCGGCGGCAGCTTTATCATTATGAACTAAATAGCCAGTAGTCAAAACCTGATTTCATGCAGCGTGTACTATTCAATTTTCTGCTGGCTGTGGAGGGCGTCAATGCCAACAAGCTCCGCTCTTTCCTCACAGCCCTGGGGATCATCTTCGGGGTAGGGGCAGTTATTGCGATGCTAGCCATCGGCAGTGGTGCCAAACAGGCGATCCTGGACCAGATGAGACTAATCGGCACCAATAATATTGTCATTAAATCCATCGTACCGGAAGGCGGCGACGAAGGTGCTTCAGAAGGAGAGGATACGGAGGAGAAAAAGCCTTATTCCCCTGGCCTTAGCCTGGCCGACCTTGCTGCTATCGGGAAAACAGTCCCTACCGTCGACCGGCTGAGCCCTGAGATCGTCCTGAACCTGAGTGTCGTGCGTGCCGGGCGTCAGGAGAAGGGGCGCTGTATCGGTGTGGAAAATGCCTTTTTCGAACTCAACGGGCTTCACATCGGTCAGGGCATAGCTTTCCAGCCAGTGCATATGAAGCAGGGAGAAGCCGTGTGCATTATCGGCAGAGAAGTGCAAAAGCGCTTTTTTAGCCAGGAGGACCCCCTTGGTAAGCTTATCAAATGCGGTAAAACATGGTTACGGGTCATTGGCGTACTGGAAAAACGCAGCGCTTCCGAAGAAAGCCTTTCTCAATTGGGCATAAGGGATTATAACGCAGATATTTATGTTCCCGTTAGTACGTCCCTGCTACGGTTCCGGAACCGGGCGCTCATCACAAGAGAAGACTTGGGGAGCAACAATGAGAATCAATCCAAAAATTACCACCAGTTGGACCGGTTAGTGGTCCGGGTGGATGACAGTAAAAAACTGCGGGCCAGTGCAGACGTTATCGCCCGTATCCTCCAGCGCCGGCACCTGAATGTGCCTGACGTCGAAATTGAAGTGCCGGAATTGTTGCTGGAACAGGAGCAAAAGACTCAGGATACCTTCAACCTGGTGCTCGCTGTCATTGCTGGTATTTCATTGCTGGTCGGCGGCATTGGTATTATGAATATTATGCTCGCCTCTGTCCTGGAACGCATCAAAGAAATTGGGGTCAGGCGCTCTCTGGGCGCCACCCAAATGGATATTATCTTACAGTTCTTATTTGAAGCTGTCTTTATTAGCCTGGCGGGTGGCCTTATTGGAGTACTGCTTGGTGTGCTCGCCGCTCGGACCATCGCTTCCTACGCTGAGATACCGACTATCGTTTCGGCCTGGAGCATCCTGCTGTCCTTTGGAGTAGCGGCAAGCATTGGATTGGTCTTCGGGCTTTTTCCTGCCCGTAAAGCTGCTAAACAAGACCCCATCAAAGCGCTACGCTCTGACTAAAATCTAATCCCGATGAGAAAAATTCTAACGATCACCTTGCTTTTATACAGTGGCTTCCTAATGGGCTTAAAGGCTCAGCCGGACACTCTGCGAATGGGGCTGGAGGAAGTCGTACGTATGGCCCAGACCGGCGCACCCGATGTGCAGATTGCCCAGACGGCAGTTGAAAATGGCTTTTGGCGTTACCAGTCTTTTCTAGCCGACTACCGGCCTCAGATTAGCTTTGGCGCAACCCTGCCCAACCTCAACCGGTCCATTCAGACCATCACCCTGCCCAATGGCTCCGATGCTTTTATCGACCGGGCATTGATGAGCAATCTGGCCAACCTAAGCCTGGAGCAGGACGTCGCCCTCACCGGGGGCTCCATCTTCGCACAAACCGGTCTGGAGCGTATTGACCTTTTCGAAACGGATAATAATCCGGCATCTACCTCTTACCTGAGCACCCCTTTCGCTATTGGGTTTCAGCAGCCACTCTTCCAGTTTAATGCCCTGAAGTGGGCCAAGAAGATACAACCGCTGGTTTATGAAGAAGCCCAGCGTGAATACTCAGAGGATGTGGAGAATGTAGCTTATAATGCCGCTGCCCTTTTCTTTGATGTGCTGGTCGCTCAGCTCAGCCTTGATGCAGCACGACGAGACAAGCGGGATGCAGATACCCTCCTGGTCATTTCCCGTGGACGGTTTGATGTAGGCCGGATTGCAGAGACCGAGCTCCTGCAAATTGAGCTTAGCGCGATGAATGCCGACGCAGCTTTGGCCTCCAGTGCGCTGGATTTGCAGACCAGCACCGAAGCCCTGCGTAATTTCCTTGGTATCCAGGAAGCAGTCTACTTCGAGCCCGCCACGCCAAGTGAAATCCCCGTCTTTGAGGTCGATGCAGGTCAAGCCCTGAGCCTCGCCCGCCAAAATCGGAGTGAGGCTGTTGGTTTTGAGCGACAGCTGCGGGAAGCAGAACGGGAACTTGCCCGTGCCCGGGGCACCACCGGCCCCTCTGCTGATATCAACGGTTACTTTGCCCTTTCTCAAACTGCCAATATGTTCGGGGATGCTTACGTGGACCCACTTGATCAGGAGCGTTTGAATATCCGACTCAACGTGCCTATCGCCGATTGGGGTAAAGCCAAATCAAGAAGAGAAATCGCCCGCTCTAATCAGGAGCTGACGCAGTTGCAGGTACAACAAAACCGCATCAATTTTGAACAGGAAATCCTGATCAAAGTGCAACAATTCAGCCTGCTGCGCAATCAGGTCGCCCTTGCCCTGCGCGCCTACGATGTAGCCCGACGGCAGCTGGAGATTACCCGGCAGCGGTACCGGATTGGAAAGATCGCCATCGCTGATTTAAATATCTCTATCAGCCAGGAAGCGAGTGCCCGGGCCGCCTACGTGAGTGCCCTGCGCGACTTTTGGCTCGCTTACTACGACCTGCGCCGACTAACACTTTATGATTTTGAAAATCAAGAGAGTCTGAAGCGAAGCCGGGAGTAATGGTTTCGGGCCTACGGTAAACACGCACTTGCTCATGTCAGATGCATCCTATTCTAATCAACGGGTATCATTTACTCCAATTTTCCCAGCAGCCAGTCGCGATTGTTGATGGGCGAAGTGGCTTCAATCTTGGCTTTGAGGCTCGGATAGGACTCTGGTAACTGCCGCAAGAGCGCCCCGGAAAGCCGTATAAAGTTCACATAGGGTGTTTTTACTTTAGTGGAAATGGACCGGTTCCGCCTCAGAAACACCTCAAAGGCTTTAAGGCAAGCCTCGAGTGCGTCAGAAGCCCCTTGCTCATAGTAGATCTTAACCAACAGGGTGCGGCTGCCGAGGTTGTAGTGGATGTCGGTGAACTCGACCTGCCGGAGCTGATCCAATGCTGATTCGTAGTCCGCCCGGAAAAAGTAGAGTTCGGCCAGATTGTAATGCAGTGCATCCTGCTGCTGATCTTTAGGCAGGTAGTCAGAATACGCCTTAACAAAATCCTCCACCCAGTCGTACCGCTTCAGGTTTAGCCCCAGCTTGACCATGTTTTTATAAGTCCAGGGCGATAATTGCTTTTCCTCAATCAAAATTTCCTCATCAATTCCCTGCTGATACAGTTGTAGCAAGTGTGGAGCAAAGGACCGTTCGCCGTCACGTATCCTGCCAATGCAGTAATTAATGGCGTAGTAGAGTAGGGGGCGGGCCGTTTCCGGGCTCAGCCGGGCGCTACACTCCCGGAACAAGCCCACGTATTTGAAGAAAGTCTCCTGATGCCGGGCGGGTGCCTGCAGCATCTGATAGAGATAGAGGTAAAGCTGATGCAGCGGTTTCGGGCTCAGGTCTTGTCCGGACAAACGGCTGACCACGGGCTCCACCAGTGTGGGATCAAAATCCTGCTCAATCAGGCGCTGCCGGTTGAGCATCTCGCAGGTGTACTGCAGCTTCTGTAGTATGAAGAAGTCATCCAGGGCACTGTTGGCTTCCTGCAAATAGGGCGTAGGCTGCCGGGTATTTTGCCGGAAAAACTGCAGTTCGGCCAGGTCGAGCAGTTGCCAGTTCTGTAAATGATGAGTAGGTCTGAGCGTCCCTTTTTCCAGCGCCTCGCTGGCTTTGCGATTGGCTTGGCGGTAGTGCTTGCCCAATTGGAGCCGAACGAGTTCCTCCGCTTTGATTTGTTCGGCAAGGGCGGTGTCCTCCTGCAGGCGCTTCCAAACCAGCCAGTCTTCTGCCAGTTTCAGCAAGTCACTCATCAGCTGATTGAGCATTTGGTAGCGGTAAGGCTGTTTCGGGAACAGGGCCTTAAATACCGCTTCCCGTTCCAATGTTTCAGGTTTCCACCCATCTGTCCACAGGGCGTGCAAATGTGCCAGTAAGCGGTGGGCATCCGGATTGGGATTGTGGAAGGGGCTCTCCACAAAAGAAAGCAGGCTGCGCCAGTCGTAACCGTCAAGGGTGTGCAGGAGTTGGAGGAGCTTAGTGTTTTTCATGGATCGGATATGCCTTGTTTTTAGAAAACCCTTCTTGGTATTACCTAAGGAGTAAAACATGACCTTGCCGGGCTATAGTATGTCCGCTTACCGGCTCACGAAATTAAAAAACTTAAAAAACAGTTTTTTGCAAAATATTGTTCAGGTTCTTTTGGGATTTTATTAGTGTGTTATTTTGATCTGACTCTTGCGGTGACTTTAATTAGAAAACTCAAATTTGAGCTACGTACTTATGATACCAGAAATTGGTGATGATTAACTTATTTGAATCTTTAGATATTTATTAATAAAGAAAAGGCTCTTATCTCATTGATTACCAACTAATTGAGTTGAATTAAATCTTATTTGATAGATTATAAATATAAAAAAATGTAGTTGCTCCCCCTCCGCTATACCCTTACTTTTGTAATGTGAGAAAAAGTAATCACCCATGCGGAACATATATTGGATAGCAACTTTCTGGATCATCGCGACGAGCTTGCAGGCGCAAGTCTACCCGGGCGATGCCAACAACAGCGGTAAAGTCGATCAGGCGGATGTGCTGTACACCGGCTATGCTTACGGTAGTGCCGGACCGGCGCGAATTGAGACCGGGACGATATTCGAAGAAATGCCAGTTTCTTTGGATTGGCAACAAACCTTTCCGAACGGTGTAGGCTATGCCCACGCTGATGCGAATGGCAACGGGCAGGTCAACCTGTCCGATATGCTGGCAGTAGTAACTAATTTTGGCGAAAGCCATACCACACCGGTGCCGGTGAATTTCCCGATTGCGGTAGCCGGAATGAATGCAGCGCTTGAATTCACGCCTAACTTACTGAATCCTCCCCTTACAGCAGGATCCATTATTAATATTGCGATAGACCTGGAGTATCCGAACCTGGTCAATGAAATCAATGGACTGGCATTTGATATCGCCTTTAACAAAAACTACATTCAAAGCATTTCGCTCAACTATGCTCCGGATTGGCTGGGCGGCACCGATGAGTCCTTTCGGTTCCAAACGATCAGCACAAGTCAGACTGACCGGCTAAAGCTAGCTTCTACACGCTACGGTGCTAATCCCATTGCTGCTGAGGGCCGGGTGGGAATGTTGTCCATTGTCATTGAAGATGATCTGATCACCTTTATGCAAGCCGACAGTGCACAAGTGCTGCTGGGGATCAGGGAAATCATGCTGGTCGGTGATAGCCTCAATCTTCAGCCCGTGTTGTCCGACAGCCTGATGCTGACCGTTTATCACCCCGACTACCTGATTACTAAAGTGGAGGAAACAAAAGCTGGCAGCTTGAATATTCTCCCTAACCCCGTCTGGAACGGGCAGGTAAACATTCAGGCACCGAAAAACATAGAGCGCATCAGCTTTTATAATATGCTTGGGCAACCTGTTTATGAGTTGCACCCTGCTACTCAACGACTGGACCTGCTGCTGCCGGGCACTTGGCCCACAGGCTATTACCTGGTCCGTGCACAGCTGGCCAACGGTCTTCTACAGGAAAAACTATTGTACATTATTCAATAACTTGAAATCACCCGATTTTATGAAAACCCTTACTGTTTTATTATTATCCTTCTGTAGCTTTTTCACAAGCTACGCTACAGAGCTCAACGTATCCGGCAAAGTGCTTTTTGGCGAAAGCCTGGAACCTGTGTCTGAGTACGAAGTTGCTTTATTCCTGGTTTCCATCGATGAAATCCTGACAACAGTGACCGCCGATGATGGATCCTTTTCTTTTACCTTTGAGCATGACTTTGATGCCGGGCCTACTTTGCCTGCCACGCTCAGCGTGGTGGACTTTTGCACAGGCGTAGTGGTATTCGAGTCGGTCATGCTCCTGGAGGACTTCCCGACCGCAACCGGAGTGGAGCTGGTCCTGTGCAGTGATATTAATCCGCCACCGCCGCCCGCCCACTGCGAGGCCTTCTTCTTTTACGAACAGCTTGGTGTGGATCCCTACGAAGTGCTGTTTTTTGACCTGTCGAGCACTTCAGAGCCGGTAGATTCCTGGTCCTGGGACTTTGGGGACGGGAACAGCAGCGATGAGCCCGCACCAGTGCATACCTATGCTGGCGCAGGAACATATGACGTTACCTTAACGGTGACAGCCGATACCTGCGAGGCTACCTTTACGAATGTAGTTTTTGTCGATAACTTTGTGCCCTGTGATTGTGACTGGAATAACTATGATCCGGTCTGCATTGAAGTGGTGCCAGGTATTGTAGAGTTATTCGAAAGCCTTTGTTACGCCCAGTGTGCAGGCTATAGCGCAGGCGACATCGTAGACTGTGGCGACAATGGATTTGACCTTTGCGAAGCGTTTTTCACCTACGAAGAAGGAGTTGACAGCCTTACGGTGAGCCTTTTTGATCAATCCTTTACTTACGGCGATAGTATAACTGGTTACGAGTGGGTATTGCCAGATGGGACGCTTTCAAATTTGGAAAACCCGAGCTTCTCTTTTGCTACTGCCGGTAGTTACGAAATCACCTTGACCATTGAAACCGACAACGGCTGTAGCAGCACCTATTCACAGATTGTTTGGGTCGGCGCCGGTAATGGCGGTCCCTGCAACTGCGATGACATCTTCGATCCGGTTTGCGTAATTAATGATGCCGGTGTCATCGTTACCCTGCCGAGTGCCTGTGTGGCCATTTGCTCTGGATATGGACCCGACCAAATTTATGAAGAATGCAATTTTGAAGATTGTGATTGTCCGCTCGTCTTTGACCCGGTATGCGTAGAGCTTCTTCCAGGCGTTACGTTTACATTCCCAAATGCCTGTGTGGCGGAGTGCGAAGGCTTCATTCCTGACGAGTTTCTTGACTGCAGCGGGAACGATGATTGCATTTGCCCCAGCATCTTTGCTCCGGTTTGTGTAGTTGAAAATGGCGACACCCTGACTTTTGATAACCCATGCTTCGCGGAGTGTGAGGGTTATGGCCCGGACCAGTTTATTGATTGTGACATTGCTGCGCCCTGTGGCTGTGATCTGGATATTTTTGCTCCGGTTTGTGTAGCCACCCCTTCCGGTCAGATACTATCTTTCCAAAACGCCTGCCTGGCGGAGTGCGAAGGCTACGACGAGACTGTATTTTTTGACTGTGAGGATCCCGGTGGCTGTAACTGCTATCAGGTTTATGCTCCGGTATGCGTAACGCTGCCTAACGGCATTGAGCTAGTCTTCCAAAATGACTGCTATGCCGAATGCGAAGGCTTCGGCCCGGATGACTATGCCCCTTGCGACGACGGCGGGAATCCATCCTGCGAGGCCATATTTGATATAGTGGAAACGGATGTGCCCGGGCAGGTACAATTCTTAGATTATTCCTTTGCAGACAACGGAACGGTTACGGGGTGGTTCTGGGACTTCGGTGATGGTACGACTAGCACAGAACAGAACCCAATCTACACCTATGATATTTCCGGTATGGTAGAGGTCTCCCTGACCATTACAACAAGTACAGATTGCGAGAGTACAGTTGCCTATAGCATTTTTGTTGGTAGTGGTGGTGGAACCGGTAACGGGCCCAACTGCCAGGCGATGTTCTCCTTTGAACAAGATGAAAACGATCTACTGTCCTTCAGCTTTACCGACATGTCTATGGGCAATGATGCAGACTCCTGGTTCTGGAGCTTTGGAGACAATAACAGCAGTACTGTACAAGATCCGGTGCACACCTACGCTCAACCAGGCTTATACCTGGTCACGTTGACGGTTACCAGCGGTGACTGCACAAGCAGCATGAGCATGATTATCCTGACCGATTTCGATATCTTCTATGATGAAGACTGTCTGGCGTTATTCCTGCCCCTGAAGATCGATAGCTTGACCTACGCCTTCCTGAACCTGTCTTCTAATTTCGATGCCAACTTCAGCTGGGACTTTGGAGACGGCAATACGAGTACAGAGCCAATGCCGGTTCACACCTATACAGCACCAGGCAATTATGAAGTCACGCTAAATCTGACTACAGATGAGGGCTGTGCGTCTACCTTTACTGTCACCATTAATCCTATTATTAATGGCTTTACCGGGCAGCCTTCTTTCCTGATGGCTACAAGAACGGCCGACAACTATGAACAATCAATTGGGCAAATCAAGGCTTACCCGAATCCAGCCCATGAGCAAGCCACGCTTGACCTCAACCTCGAGAATAGCGGCACTTATGAGTTGCGCCTGCTCAACCTGAACGGGCAGTCACTCTGGCAGGAGTCTTATAACTGGAACGCCGGCCGGCAGCAAATCGACCTGGACCTGTCTTCCGTACCTGCCGGCATGCTGATGCTGCAACTACGGGGCGAACAAGGGACCGAAACCCTACGATTGATTAAGCAGTAATCACCCGACTGTAAGACAATCACCCGTACTTAAATCTTTTAAGGACAGCCTGCACGTACCTAATCGTGCAGGCTTTTTTTTATCTTCGCCCACCAAAATAAAACCAGAAAAATGAAGAATATTGCAGTAATCGGTGCCGGTACTATGGGCAACGGCATTGCCCATGTTTTTGCCATGAACGGCTATCAGGTCAATCTCGTGGATGTTTCCGCAGAGGCCCTTGACAAAGCGATTGCAACCATCACCAAGAACCTCGACCGCATGCTCAAAAAGGAGCGGATCACGGAGGAAGTGAAGCAAAAAACGCTCAACAACCTGACCCGGCATACCGATATCAAAGCAGGAGTGGCGGAGGCCGACCTGGTTGTGGAAGCAGCTACAGAACGGGTAGACCTGAAGCTCAAAATCTTCAAAGACCTCGACGCAGCCGCACCCAAGCAGGCCATACTGGCAACCAACACCTCCTCTATTTCTATCACCAAGATCGCTGCCGCCACAGCACGCCCGGAGCAGGTGATTGGGATGCACTTCATGAACCCGGTGCCGGTCATGAAGCTGGTAGAGGTCATCCGCGGCTACGCGACTTCGGATGAGACGACGGACAAGGTGATGGACTTATCCCGCAAACTCGGCAAAGTGCCCGTAGAGGTTAATGACTATCCCGGCTTTGTGGCGAACCGTATCCTGATGCCGATGATCAACGAGGCGATCATCTCCCTGTACGAAGGTGTAGCTGGAGTAGAGGAAATCGACACCGTAATGAAGCTCGGCATGGCGCATCCAATGGGTCCACTGCAGCTGGCAGATTTCATTGGACTGGATGTTTGTTTATCCATTATGAATGTCCTCTACGAAGGCTTTGGCAACCCTAAGTACGCTCCCTGCCCACTATTGGTGAATATGGTGATGGCGGGCAAGCTGGGCCCAAAATCAGGAGAAGGCTTTTATTCCTACAACCACGGAACTAAGGAGCAGATTGTAGCGGATGCTTTTAAAAATTAACACCAATTTGTTTCCTTATCTTGTTTTTGAACATTATTTGTTTTAATATTGCATTGTAATGCATTTTTGAAACAAAAAGGGACAAAGACATGGAAAGCAAAAGTACCCACAACAACACCCTGTCCCTTCAAGCCCTGGCAGACGCCCTAAACCGCAATTGGTTCAACGGTGTCCTCCTGGGCTTGGGGATCTATATTCTTTTTTTTAAGAATATCAGCGTTCAGGTCAGTCTGAACAGCGCGGAGCAGCCCCTGGCGGTTGCGGAGCAAAGCCTCATGCCCGGATCAGGGCGGGCACTGCCAGCCGCTTTGACGGAAGCGGACCGGCTTCCTCCTAAACAAAATGTTTCACAGATCAAGTGGGACACCCGTAAACCTGAGGATTTTCCGAACCTGACTTTTGTGCTGAATGATGACTACGCTGAGCGCCACCACGTCCGCCCGGAGGTGGCCAAAACCGTTAATGCTAAAGTAAAGGATTACCTGGATGAGTATAAAATGCTGGCTATTAAGGAAATGGAAGACTATGGTGTACCGGCTAGTATAACCCTTGCACAGGGTCTTTTGGAGTCTAATGCCGGAGAGAGCCAACTGGCAAAAGAGTCCAACAATCATTTCGGTATCAAGTGCAAGAGCAAATGCCGTGGCTGTACCTGCCGTAATTATTCGGACGATGATATCTACGATATGTTCCGGGTATTTGGTGATGTGGGGGAGAGCTTCCGCGTACATTCGGAGTTGCTAAATGGAGACCGGTACAAACACTTGCACCGCTTACGCATTACCGACTATAAAGGTTGGGCGCGAGGGCTGAAAAAAGCCGGCTATGCAACGGATAAAGCCTATGCAGATAAACTGATCCGTATAATTGAGCATCTGGAACTGAACCGGTTCGATCAACTGGGCGCTTAGGGTCCGGCGAAGAATAACGTCTCCATTTCACAGACCTGGGCAACATCCCAAATACCCTATTGAAACCCTGTCTTCAATCCCCTGGCCGCTCCATTCAGGGCGTAAGGCGGTTGCTTCTATTACAGGAAGCAAGCCCGGTTCATTTGCTCTTCGAAAAAACTTTTAAAAGATTTTGTAAGGCTAACATCAGGCAATTACTATCTTTCCGAGAAGAAAAATCAACAATACGCAGCTGATGTTAGTAACCCTTAGGAAAGTCGCTCGGGCGATTCACTGGTTAAATGAACATATAGGCCGGGCAGCCGCCTGGCTGACCACCCTTCTTATGCTACTGGTCTGTTTCGATGTAGTCGTCCGTTATCTGTTCAACGAAACTCAGGCCTGGATCATGGAGCTCGAGTGGCATCTCTTCGGATTGATTTTCCTTCTGGGGGCGGGTTATGCTTTCCGGCACGACCGGCATGTGCGGGTGGACTTGTTCTACGCCAACTTCTCTCCGAAGGACAAAGCGCTCGTCAACCTCATCGGTGGTATCCTTTTTTTGATCCCCTGGACTGCTGTGCTCATTTATGTTTCCTTTGAATACGCTACTATTGCCTATAAAATAGGAGAGGGGTCACCCGATCCTGGCGGGCTTCCTGCCCGCTATATTATTAAGTATGCCATTACTTTCGGTATGACTTTGCTTTTCCTGCAGGGCCTGGCGAGCATTATAGACAGCTGGCTGGTAATGAAGGGGCAGGCACCTTCTACTTCGGGTAACCCAGAAAACCAGTAACCCCATGGCAATACTCGCAATTCTTCTTTTCCTAAGCATTTTTCTGCTTATTCTGTATGGGTACCCCGTAGCCTTTACCCTGGGAGGAATCTCCATGCTTTATGCCATTTGCTTTTTAGAACCGGGCAGCTTCATTGCTTTATCTCCCCGGATTGTGGGGGTAGTGAGCAATTACGTACTCCTTGCTGTACCGTTGTTTATCTATATGGGCATCATGCTGGAAAAATCAGGCCTTGCGGAGAGCCTGTTGGAAACTATGGCGATGCTGTTTGGAAAGGTACGAGGCGGACTGGCGATCAGTGTGGTTATTGTCGGAGCATTACTTGCGGCCTCTACGGGAATTGTTGGAGCCACTGTCATTACCATGGGGCTCATCAGTCTGCCCACTATGCTCAAGCGGGGCTACCGTACGGAACTAGCCACTGGCACGATCGCAGCTTCGGGGACACTTGGGCAGATCATACCGCCGTCTGTAGTATTGGTGCTGTTGGGCAGTGTGCTAAATGTATCGGTAGGACAGCTATTTGCAGCTGCTTTGATACCAGGTTTACTACTGGTGGTGGTTTACATCGCTTACATCGCCGTGACGGCGTGGTTGCGGCCAGACTATGCGCCGAGTATGCCACAGGAGGAGTTGGATGCGTTCTGGGCAAAAGGAGCTACCGGAAAAATCATCAAAGCTTTTGTCTTGCCTATGTTGCTAATCGTGGCTGTACTTGGCTCTATCTTCGGAGGCATTGCTTCTCCCACTGAAGCTGCTGCCGTTGGAGCTATGGGCGCAAGCCTGCTTACGGTGAGTCAGGGGAAATTCAACCTTGGGGTCCTGAAATCTGTCATGCGGGAAACGACCCACCTGACAAGTATGGTCTTTATTATTCTATTGGGAGCAACGGTGTTTTCCTTTGTATTCCGGGAAATGGGCGGCGATACCTATTTGGTCAACCTAATTGAAGAGGCTAATTTATCTCCTATGGCCTTTCTCGCCCTTGTTATGCTGGTTGTCTTTGTAGCGGGCTTCTTCATCGATTTTATCGAGATCGTTTTCATTATTGTGCCGGTAGTAGCGCCCATATTTGTGCGCATGGACATCGACTTAATCTGGATTGGTGTGCTGCTCGGGCTTAATCTCCAGACCTCCTTTCTGTCTCCGCCTTTTGGCTTTTCCCTCTTTTATCTGAAAGGCGTTGCACCGCCCGGGGTAACGACCCAGCATTTGTACCGGGGCATTTTACCCTTCGTGCTCATTCAGATCATTTTTCTGGGTACTGTCATCCTTTTCCCGGAAGTTGTTTATTTCCTGATTGACTAGCAGCCTGTTAACCAAGTTTTACCTGAGGGGCAATTTGCAGCTTATTGTAATACGCTCGTTCTGTGATCGCGGCATAGTTAGACGCTTTTTGCTGGAAGCTGCGGTAGGAATCGTAAATCTTTCTGCTTCTGGCATCCCGGGTGGTGATTTCGGCAATCGCCTCCTCCGTATAAGCCCGCATTTGTCCGAGTACCTCTACCGGGAACTGACGAATATCGATCCCTTTCTGGAGTAACGCTGCAAGAGCGGCGGCATTGCGCGCCTCCATTTGACTGAGGACCCAGCCAGAGAGCTCACCCGCAACTGTTTTGATAATCCCTTGCAGATCAGAAGGCAACTGCTCCATTTGTGATTTATTTACAAAGAACTCCAGCATGGTACCGGGCTCATGCCAGCCGGGGCTATAGTAATAGTCTGCAATCTCATGGAAGCCCATCAGCGTATCGTGGTAGGGACCCAGCCATTCCGTCGCATCGATAACCCCGCGCTCCAGACCAGTATAGATTTCCCCACCTGCCATGAGCACAGGTGCGCCACCGGCTCGTTGCAATACCTTACCTCCAAGCCCCGGGATACGCATCTTCAGGCCTTTTAGGTCATCAATAGTATTGATTTCCTTATTGAACCAGCCACCCATTTGGACACCGGTATTACCACCGGGCATGGGGATGAGGTTGAAATCAGCATAGAGTTCTTCCCAAAGTTCCAGCCCACCGCTGACCATCCATGCATTCAGCTGCTGGGCATTCATGCCGAAGGGGACCGAAGCAAAAAATTGGGCGGCCTCCGTTTTACCGGCCCAGTAATAAGCGGCCCCACAACCCAGTTCCGCCCCACCTTCCCGCACCGTATCGAAGGCTTCCAGAGCCGGAACCAGTTCATTGCCCCCATACACCCGGATATCCATCCGGCCGCCGGAAAGTTGGCGCACACGTTCAGAAAATAACGTACAGGCTTCTCCTAATACCGGAAAATTAGGTGGCCAGGTGGTCACCATCTTCCAACGGTACTTTCTGGCAGTGATGATATTCGGGCTGCCATTATCGTCTTCCTGCGCATGGCTGACACCACCCAGGCCTTTGATTACAAATGGTAGCGAGATGGTGCCTAAGGCTAATCCTTTAAAGAAGGTTTTGCGGTTGAGTTTCATGTTTATTGCGGTAAGCTCCGGATAAAAATTTTAAACAAGATAATCTAAATTTCAGAAGGGATGAAACCATGTTTTGTATTATTTGTTTTAACTTGTACTATATTAAAACAATTACATGCAAGACCAGCCAGCGAACTACAATCAGGGTAGGGGAGCCCAAATTAACCCCGCTAACCGTTTTCATGAGCATGACTATGGATTGGAACCTTTGCAGCCCTATGCCAAAACTCAATATATCCCGGTTTACCCCAAGACTATTCTCAATCGAGTTGAAAGCCCGGATATTGGTATGGCCTGGTCGATGAACCCTTATCAGGGCTGTGAGCATGGGTGTGTTTATTGTTACGCCCGGAACACACATAACTACTGGGGCTACAGCGCCGGGCTGGACTTTGAGCAAAAAGTACTTTATAAAAAAGACGCTCCCCAGCTCCTTGAAAAAGCCCTCCGAAAGAAATCATGGAAGCCCGAGCCAATTATGCTGTCCGGGAATACCGATTGCTATCAGCCGGCAGAGCAAACCCTGGGCATTACCCGAAAAATTCTACAAGCCCTCTGGAAGTACCGGCACCCGGTGGGCATTATTACTAAAAACAGCCTGATTTTACGCGACCTTGATTTACTGGAGCCTATGGCAGCGCATCGGCTGCTGCGCGTTTCTATTTCACTTACAACATTAGACGAGGGGCTACGGCGGGAACTGGAGCCCCGGACTGCATCGGTTAAGGCCAGGTTGAAAACGATTCAGGTACTGGCAGAAAAAGGCATTCCGGTCAACGTGATGATGGCGCCCATTATTCCCGGGTTGAATGATCACGAAATCCTTGAAACCGCCCAAAAAGTCAGTGAATTAGGAGCGGTATCGATTGCTTACACCATCGTGCGCTTAAACGGAGATGTCGCTGCTATTTTTGAGGATTGGATCCGCAAAAACAAACCGGACCGGGCGGAGCGTGTTCTCAACCGCATTCGGGATGTCCATGGTGGCGAGCTTAATGACAGTCGTTTTGGAACCCGCATGAGGGGAGAAGGGCAGTTTGCAGACATAATCAAACAACAGTTTCAGTTGGCCCGGCAGCGTTACTTCGCCGATAGGCAGAAGCCGGAGTACGATCTTGCACTTTTCGAGCAGCGCCGCAACCCCCAAATGTCCCTGTTTTGAACTTGCGGGTTTATCGGGCGTTTGGAATGTTAGCCAGTATATCGGCCCATTGTTAACCAAAAGATACTATGCCTGACGCTTCGCTAATTGCTGATGCAGAAACTGCTGTTTACCAATATTTGGCAGAGCACCTGCCACCCCGGTATGTATTCCATGACTTCAATCATGCTAAAGCTACAGCTAAAGTTGCCGCTGAGCTTACTGAGGACAGCGACTTGCCTGCCGGTAAGCGGAACGCCTTGCTTGTTTCAGCCTGGTTTCACGATGTAGGGTACACCGAGGGGGCAGAAGGGCACGAAGAACGTAGTGCCGAACGCGCTAAGGCTTTTCTTGAATTCTCGAAAGCGGCGGATGAGATCGATAAGGCACTTGTGGAAAGCCTTATTCTTAGTACGAAGGATAACTACAAGCCCAAGTCCAGACTCGAACAATGGCTGCATGATGCCCACTACTCCTTTCTGGGGCGCAAACGGTTTGAGCGGCGCGGCCAACTGCTTCGCCTGGAGGAGGAAACACTGGCTGGTCAAAACTTTAGCACCCATGAGTGGGAGCGCCGGCTGCTCGAGCTGCAGTTAGACACCAAGTTCCTGACACCGGAAGCCCATGAAGCCTTTGCCAGCCGCAAAAACAAGAACATTGCGGAGCAACGCGACAACATCCGGAAAGCCAGAAAAACAACTATAAGAAAGAAAACAGGGAAGGATTTTGGCAGGGGAGTAGATACAGTTTACCGGGTAACCCTACGCAACCACATCGACCTCAGCTCCATTGCTGACGGTAAAGCGAATATGATCATCAGTATTAATACGCTGGTTCTCTCTATACTGATCACTGCGGGTTCAGCGGGCTTTTCGTTGTCTCCTACCAATTTTAAGGAAAACCTGGAATTTATCCTACCTGTCCTGCTACTCATGACTACCTCACTGGTCGCAATCACATTTGCTGTATTTTCGGCCATTCCTAAAGTATCAGGTCAGGAGTTTACCGATGAAGATGTCAAGGAGCACAACATCAGCCTTTTGTACTTTGGGAACTTTCTGAGCCTTCCCAAAAACAGGTTCGTCCGTTACCTTCGGGACTTGAAAGACGACCAGGAAGTTTTATACGATGACTTGTCCCGGGATTTGTACAATCTCGGACTGGTGTTAAAGAAAAAATACAGACTATTGACCTACGCATACCGGACTTTTGTCGGCGGTCTTGTCTTGAGTTTTTTTGTTTTTTTATTTATGCTTGTACTGAAGTAAGCACTACGTAAATCGCTTGTGCAGGATCCTGATGTCAGTTTGCGATATTCCAGCCTTTTGATTCTGAGGCAATCTCCGAAGTGTAGAAATAATAGACCATGCCGATACTAAATAGGAAATAGCCCGCTACAAAATAAGTAGCCAAAGGAGAGATGCTGCTCAATCCGTACCAATCACCCTGAATCCAGATGATGCCTAAACCAAGCACAGATTTTACCGATTCCACGACCCAGGCATACCGGCTCTTGTCCATCAGCATACTGTAGCTAAAAATACAGAGGGTCAGGAACAGCCCGTACAGGACTGCCTGCTGCGCGCCAATTTCAGCCAGATTGTTAAAGAGGTAAGTCATTAGTAAGAATACAGCGGTGAACTGTATCCATGACCACCATTGCAGGGCTTTAGACAGCCTGGGGCCATACTTTTCATAGGCATAAGGGTCTTTGATCCCGTCAAGCGGGAAGGCCTCTTTTACATCTTCAGGCCGCCATCCGGTAGGCTTAAACCAGATGGTGAACTTAGCTTTCCAGTCCCTGGTATACCAGGCATCTTTAATCAGTTGCCAAAGGTGCAAGAAGTTGATAAGAATAGGATTCCAGGTACGTACGGGACGGGTAACGCCATAAACAGGAGCCACGTCATCCAGCTCTTCCTGGAAGGTGCCAAACAGCTTATCCCAGACAATAAAGATCTGTGAGAGGTTTTTATCCAGGTATTCTTTATTGATGGCGTGGTGTACGCGGTGATGGGAAGGGGTGACGAGGATATATTCTAGAACGCCCATTTTTCCAATTAGGCGGGTATGATACCAGTACTGAGCAAATAAATGCAGAGGCGCGACAACAGCGACGACTTCTCCCGGTACGCCCAGAATGGCTATAGGCAAAAGAAAAAATACGGTGATGGCTACAAATCCGGAAATCGACTGCCGCAGCGCACAGCCCAAATTGAATTCCTCGCTGCTGTGGTGGATGATATGCCGGTTCCAAAAATAATTTACACTGTGCGATAAACGGTGAACCCAATACCCTGCAAAGTCTAAACCGATAAATGCCAGAGCGTACACAAGCCAGGTTGACTTTATTTCAAACAGACCAATTTTACCGACCAGCCAGCTGTAGGAAACAACCACAACAGTCAGGCCGAGTACATCCTTAATAACGTTGGTAAGTCCGGAGCTTAAGCTGGAAAGGGTATCCATACTACGAATAACCTTTTCGCCTCTCCACCAGGCTATGCCTGCTTCCAAAAGCAACAACGCCATAAAAAACGGAATAGCATAATTCAGTACGGTAGCGTAAGATTCCATCTGGATTAGATTTTGCGAAATTTCGCTGCAAAATACAAAAATATGGAATCTAGCATAGCAAAAAGTCCTGGCAAACGAAGTAAAGTCGTTTGCCAGGCACCAGATTTGGGATTATAACTTCGTGAGTTTTACAAGCTCAAGGTCACTTTCGGATTGCAGATGGCAAAAGTAAGTGCCCGGTGGTAAAGCACTTATATCAATCTCCGTCTCGCTTCGGGTTTTTGCCTGGCTTTCCCAGACCAATTGACCGGTAGGCGCGTACAGCCTGACGAGGAATGCCCGGTTGGGCCAGCGCAAACTAAAGGTTGATGAAACCGGGTTTGGGAAAAGGGTAGGGGCCGAGTCTTCTTCACTGAAGGTGCTGCTCCAGTGGTGGTTGGCCCATCCCACACCACCGGATGCAAGGCTGTTGACCGGCACGCCATCCGGAAAATCGCCATCGCAAAATCGGTTAATGCGAGCTTTAAACTGACCCTGGTTTCCTGGTTTAGCAGAAAAGCCCGGTTGGAGGGTCACGGCATCCTCTGCCACAAATTGCACTTGTGCCAAACCGCTAGTTTCGTAATCAGAGGCGGTAATGTCGGCCAGTGCCGCTTCATGGACGAAACCGGAAATGATAGCTGTACAGCACAGATTTAGACTGATATCGTTCACCAGGATATTATTGGTCACTGCAAATGGGCTGGACAAAATACTGTGCATCCGCTTTTTCTGCATGGGGGTAAATGCTCCCCTACAGTTGAAGGGCGCATAGCACATGGTATTTGTGATATCAGGGTTGTAAGAGACGCCATTGGCATCCATTTCGGTCCCTGTAAAGGTGCAAGTGGCCCCATCCACGTTGCCGCCTAATGATGGGTCGGCGGGCGTATCACAAAGCTTGTCGCCTGCACCACCGCAGTTGCTGCCATCCACAAGCTCGGCTCCGAAAGCCGTTTCGTGGGTATGGTAAAGCCCCAGGCAATGCCCCATTTCGTGCGCCAGGTGCGGGCTGTTAAACCGCCCTGCGTAAATAGTGGTGTAGATATTGGGAATGGCGTAAGCGGTGCCTCTGAAAAAGGTATAATCCGGCAGCACATTGATCGTGATGACATCGTTCATCGGGGGGTAAGCAGCGATGAGATCGTCAGCGGTATCTCCATCAAATCCATCGGTAGGACTGGCGAAGTTAGAATCGTTGATGCTGTAGATGCCCATCAGCGCAAAGCAAATATCGTGGGGCGCGTAGTAGGCCTCCAGCCGGTCGATCTCATCCAGAACTTCCTGTCGGGTTGGCCCTCCGGTCCCATCATCTTCGTTGATGGCACGCACGGCAATTTTTACGGTATAGGACAAGTTCGCGGGCGCCCGCTGCAAATCAGGATAGCGCTCCAGATAATCGGGCGAAGCTGGCGTGAGGCAGTCGTTGTCCTGCCCAAACAGCGGCAAGCCCAGCAGCAATAGGGTAGTGGTGATTATTAAGTTTCTCATGTTGTTGGTTTTTTGGGCTTATTGTTGTTCAAGCTGTCCGATGCGTGCCTCCAGGGCTTCCAGCTGCACCCGGAGGGCTTTGTTTTCTTCAGCAGCAGCAATGGCATAGAGCGTGAGTTCTTCAACCTTCTCCACCAGTAGCCGCTGTGTACTGCCGATTTCAAACCCTCCATTCGCTTCTATAGCTTGAGCAGGTTGGAACCCGGGTAGGTGCCGATGGCGATCAATGAAGTCGGCAACCTCCTGTAGCTCAGGCAATTTATAGCTGTCGCTAAACACATAATCGGGCCAGTTGGCTTCCAGCTTGACGGTCACCTCCTCCGCCAGTACGGAGCCACCAACGTACAGGCGATGGCTGCCCGGGGTTGCGGTGGTGCCCACGGTCAGGGTTTGGTCGACCGTAGCGGTGTTGCTGCCCAAATGGCCTGTGACGGTTGCATCATTGGTTACGGTAAGCGCTCCGCCGATTTGAGTGATTCCACCTACCTTGAGCTGATCGCCGATGACACCATTATTAGCTACGCTCAGGTCTTCGCCGATGAAAGCGTCGGTGCCCACTTGCAGGCCTTGTTGTATGACGGCGTTCTTGGCGACATCGAGTGCTTCATTAACCAGCGTGCGGCCGGCAATTTCCAAAAAGAAACCAGCAGCAGGGGCATCTGTACCCAGCCCGACCTGTGTGCCATCATCCCAGAGCTGACTGTCGCCAAGGCCGCTTTCGTTGGTGAACTTCGCAATACGATTGGGCGTACCGTTGATGTCTTCGCTGGTCAGCATTTTGAACCAGCTTGCGGTGCCCCAGTCCGGCGCATCGCCCTGCCAGCTGCGGTGGAAAATGCCATCTTCGGCAAAAAACAATTGGTGGTCAAGGCTGCTACCACCGGGTGCTAGTGTCAGCAGGCCACCATCGCCTGCCGCAGTGGCGGGCAGTGTGCCAAAAGCTGTGCTGGCATGGCGCTCCAGGTAAAATTCATCTACGTAAGTATTGGGTGCACTGTCCGCTGAGCCATTGTCGTCTACGTGCAGCCGCCCGAAGAAGTCGCCTGTGGTGTGGGTGTGGCCGACCGTGTGGAGGTCGAACGATGGGGTAGTGGTGCCAATGCCAACCTTACCATTGGCCGTGACCGACATACGCGGCATCAGCTGCGGGTAGCCGGTCTGAAAGCGAAGGTCAGCCGCAAAGCCATCGGGCTGTACCGGGCCGGAAACGTAAGCACGCATTTCAGCGCCGGTGTAATAATCGCCGTCTGTCACCCAGCCCTGCAGCTGTAAAGCGCCCAGGCTGTCGTCGTCTACAACGGGGAGTTTGCCAATGCCAAGCTGAAAGCCATTGTTTTTGGCGGCAAAAAGTGTAGGGTCATCGCCTACAATCTGTGCATTCAAAAGGGTAGTGGTGCTTCCTGCAGCGAACAGGATAGCCAGGATGATTAGTTTTCTCATGGTTTTTTAGTGTTTTTTGGTATATATTTAGTCCTTTATCACCGCTCCAAAGCAAGTGTTACGAAATCAGGCAAAAGTTTTATTCAAATTATTTTTACATTCAAAGAACTTGCGACGACCACAGAAGGTCATATAATAACTGCGCGATCTAAACCCGGGACGATCCCGGCAGAACAAGCTCTTTTTAAAATCAGCCCCATGTTAAAGAAGCACATTACCCTTTTGCTTTTCGCTATTGCCGGCTTTGGTTTGAACGCCCAATGCCCGCCGGGTGATGTCACCCTCAGCTCACAGGCGGAGGTAGATGCCTTTGTGGCTGACTATCCTGACTGTACGGAAATAGCGGAAAATATGCGGATTGGCTCTCTTTCCAGCACAAATCCCACTAATATTACCGACTTATCTGGTCTTAGTAGTCTTACTTCCATCGGCGGAGACTTTTCTATCCGAGTTAACCCTCTCTTAACAAGTTTGACTGGATTAGAGCAACTTACCTCCATCGGCGGAAACTTTTCTATTCGCATCAATCATGCATTAACGAGTTTGACGGCATTAGACCAGCTAACTTTCATCGGCGGAAACCTTGAGATTGTCAACAACAATGGCTTAACGAGTTTGATAGGATTGGGCAACTTAACCTCCATCGGCGAAGACCTTTCTGTTACTAGCAACAATGGTCTAACTAGTTTAACAGGATTGGAGAACCTAACATCTATCGGTGAAAGCTTTGAGATTAGTGAAAACGGTAGCTTAACAAGCTTGATAGGATTAGACCTGCTTACCTCCATTACCGGAGACCTTTCTATTGAAAACAACTTTGCTCTAATCAGTTTGACGGGATTAGAGCAATTCGTCTCCATTGGCGAAGATCTTTCTATTGGCTTCAACGCTAACATAACGAGTCTGACAGGTTTAGATCAACTCATTTCCATCGGCGGAGACCTATTTATTGGTTTCAACCCTGAAATAACTAATTTGACTGGGTTGGAGCAGCTATCCTACATTGGTGGAGACCTTTGGATTTACAAACACGCCAACTTGATAAGTTTATCGGGATTAGACCAGCTTGCCTCGATTGGTAAAAACCTTGATATTGAAGAAAATTCTGCCTTAACTAGTTTGGCAGGGTTGGAACAGCTCACCTCAATAGGCGGAGACCTTCGGGTTTTCTACAACGCTAGCTTAACGAGTTTAATAGAATTGGAACAGCTCACCTCTATAGACGGAGACCTTCGTATTCGTTTCAACCTTGTCTTAACGAGTTTAACAGGATTGGAAAACCTTGATGCGACAACGATTGACAACCTTTTCATTTCATCAAATTACCAGCTATCTACCTGCGCTATAGAGAGCATTTGTGGTTATTTGGGCGTAGAGACGAATACGGCTGATATAAGTGGCAACGCACCGGGCTGTGCTACACGCGAGGAAGTGGAAACGGCATGTATGGTCTCTACCACCGATATATCCCAAACTAATATCGAGCTATTCCCGAACCCTACCAATGGGATGCTACAGCTGCGCAATAGTACAGCCGAAGAAGTGGTGGTCTACACTGCGCAGGGACAACGCATCGCTCACTATGTCAGCCCCGGGCAGGAACTGGATTTGAGTGCTTTGCCGGCGGGCGTGTATCATCTGCATCTTATTGCGGCGGATGGTGCTTACGCAGCCAGGGTGGTGAAGCAGTAAAGGAACGGAAACGGAGTATACTTTGCGGTTCTAACCGCTAAGTATCTGACTTTGAAAATTAATTGGCTATTCAGCCACAAAACCTACATAAAACTGATCTCATGTTAAAGCATTACTTTACAATTTTAATTTCTGCTTTTGCTTGTTATGGTCTAAACGCGCAATGCCCGCCGGGCGATGTCACCCTCAGCTCACAGGCGCAGGTAGATGACTTCGTGGCTACCTATCCCAATTGTACGGAAATACCGGGAAATATGGTAATTGGCGAATTTGTTAGCACCGACATTACTAATATTTCTGGTCTTAGCAATTTGACTTCCATCGGCGGATCCCTTCAGATTCAATCCAACCCTGGTTTAACGAGCTTGACGGGTTTGGACAATCTCACTTCCATCGGCGGATCCTTTGATATTCGATTCAACGCTGGTTTAACGAGTATGACGGGTTTGGAGAATCTCGCTTCCATCGGCGGATACCTTCAGATTAACAACAACGCTGTTTTAACGAGTATGACGGGTTTGGACAATCTCACTTCCATCGCCGGATACCTTTTTATTGCCTCCAACGCTGTTTTAACGAGTATGACGGGCTTGGAGAATCTTGATGCGACGACGATTACAGGTCAAGGCCTTTTCATTCAAGACAACCCACAACTGTCCGTCTGCGCTATCGAAAGCATTTGTGATTATCTGGGCGTGGAGATGAATGCGACTGTTATCAGTGGTAATGCCGCTGGCTGTGCTACGCGCGAGGAAGTGGAGACGGCTTGTACGCCTACTTGCCCCACCGGCGATGTCACGCTCAGCACCCAGGCGGAGGTAGATGCTTTCGTAGCCACCTATCCCAACTGCACGGAAATAACGGGAAATATGGTAATTGGCGACATAATTAATAGCACCGACATTACCAATATCTCCGGTCTTAGCAGTTTAACTTCCATCGGCGGATTCCTTGAAATTCTATCCAACGCTGGTTTAACGAGCTTGACGGGATTGGAGAATCTCACTTCCATCGGCGGAACCCTTTTTATTTCCGACAACGCTGGTTTAACGAGTATCACGGGATTGGAGAACCTTGATGCGACGACGATTACAGGTCTTGGCCTTTTCATTGAAAACAACGTACAACTGTCCGTCTGTGCTATCGAAAGCATTTGTGATTATCTGAGCGTGGAGATGAATTCGACTGTTATCAGTGGTAATGCCGCTGGCTGTGCTACACGCGAGGAAGTGGAGACGGCTTGTACGCCTACTTGCCCCACCGGCGATGTCACGCTCAGCACCCAGGCGGAGGTAGATGCTTTCGTAGCCACCTATCCCAACTGCACGGAAATAACGGGAAATATGGTAATTGGCGGCTTTAGCAACACCGACATTACCGACATTTCCGGTCTTAGCAATTTGACTTCCATCGCCGGATACCTTCAGATTTTCACCAACCCTGGTTTAACGATTATGACGGGTTTGGAGAATATCACTTCCATCGGCGGATACCTTTTCATTGGCTCCAACGATGGCTTAACGAGTTTGGCGGGATTGGATAACATCACCTCTATCGGCGGATTCCTTGATATTCGCACCAATGCTAGCTTAACAAGTTTAACAGGATTAGATAACCTTTCTTCCATCGGCGGAGGCCTTAGTATTAGCGACAACACTGGTTTAACGAGTTTGACGGGTTTGGATAATATCACTTCCATCGGCGGATTCCTTGCGATTAGCAACAACGCTGGTTTAACGAGTATCATGGGCTTGGAGAATATCACTTCCATCAGCGGAGACCTTTTGATTTTCGACAACGCTGGCTTAACGAGTTTGGCAGGATTGGAGAACCTTGATGCGACGACGATTAACGATCTTTCAATTGTATCCAACCCACAGCTGTCTACCTGTGCTATAGAGCGCATTTGTGATTACCTGGGGCTGGCGATGAATACGGCCGATATAAGTGGCAATGCAACGGGCTGTGCTACACGGGAGGAAGTGGAGACGGCATGTATGGTCTCTACCACCGATATATCCCAAACTAATATCGAGCTATTCCCGAACCCTACCAATGGGATGCTACAGCTGCGCAACATTACAGCCGAAGAAGTGGTGGTATACACTGCGCAGGGACAACGCATCGCTCACTACGTCAGCCCCGGGCAGGAACTGGATTTGAGTGCTTTGCCGGCGGGCGTGTATCATCTGCACCTTATTACGGCGGATGGCGCGTATGCAGCGAGGGTGGTGAAGCAGTAAAGGAATAGGGCATCAGGCGGTGGTCGTATTACTCCGCCTGGTGTCCACTATTATCCTGGGCTTTACTGAAAAGTTCTGTATCTACTTCCAGCCACGCAATAAGGCTTTTAAAGGCCTGACTTTCCGCCTCCGGTTGCGCGTAAACACCTGATTACAAGGAAAATAAAAGTGTGAATGTGGTAAATCGTCTCAGAGTAGTTCTGTTAATTGGCCACAATGGTAGGGGAGGGGTTGCGCTCCTTTCCCGGGCTACCTGTTTGCAATGTAAATATGCGTAAACTTTAATTGCAGGAAACGCTGAATTCGAAACAAAGTGTTTCAACAAGTGCTTTTTGATTTGTCATGGGAAATGCCTGATATAAAGCGTTTCCCGCAGCATTCGTTTTTTTAGCTGGAGCAGCGCTCGCAAGCTGTCTTTATTTGCCGTAGATCAAATCGAGCACATTGAGCCTGAAATAGCTTTCGTGTACCGTAATACACGTAAAAAAAGCTGAGCAGAAAATGGACGTATTTAAAAGAGCACAGTACAATAAGCCGCTAGAGAGGATCATTCGAGCCGTTATCGCGCTAATTTCGCTGTTACTTTTACCCTATAATATATATTATGTTAAGTAAAGGTTTGAGATAACCCTATTCGCATTTATAATTTATCCGAGGCTCAAATGGCAACTCTGCTTCATATTTTTTATCTTTTCGCATTCTTTTCAAAACAAAACCATCAATAATGCAGAACCGGCGTAAATTTATTAAACAATCGACTAAGGCAGCAGTCGCCGCAGCACTACTCCCCTATTATGGCTGCAGCAGCGAGTCAGGCAGTACCACTGCTGGGGAAAAAGGCGCAACCGCTATTGGCGAGGGACACAAACTTGATAAATTCGGCATTCAGCTGTGGACCCTGCGGGACATCATTGCTGACGACCCCAAGGGTGTTCTGCAATCGCTTTCTGAATTCGGCTACAAGCAAATCGAGAGTTACGAGCGCGAAGGTGATATTTTCTGGGGTATGTCCAACACAGAATACAAAGCTTACCTGAATGAACTGGGTATGGAAGCTATATCCTCCCACTGTGATATCAATAAAAATTTCGAGCAAAAGGCCCAACAAGCTGGTGAAATCGGAATGCCCTATTTGATCTGCCCATATATCGGCATGAAAGAATCACTAGACGATTACAAGCGCATCGTAGATCAGTTCAACGAGTGTGGCGCCATCTGTAAGAAGTATGGGCTCCGCTTTGGCTACCATAATCATGATTATTCCTTCAAAGAACTGGACGGGCAGGTGATCCAAGATTACATGATGGAAAATACGGATCCTGATACTGTAGATTTTGAAATGGATATTTATTGGGTAGTCACCGGCGGAGCTGATCCGATCGCATACCTGGAGAAATACCCCGGGCGGTTTAAACTGTCGCATGTTAAAGACCGCATGAAGGGTGTACCGGCAGACGAGCGGTCTGCTTCCTGCGTTTTGGGCAACGGTGTAATTGATCATCCAAAGATTTTGGATGTTGCCGAAAAGCAAGGTATGAAGTACTTCATTGTCGAACAGGAGCGTTACGACGAATGTGCACCTCTTGACTGCGCTAAGGCAGACGCCGACTACCTGAAGGAGATTAAAATTTAAAACTTAGTGGAACAATTATCGAATGCTATGGTGGGTCGCTCTGCGGCCCACCCCATTCGCATCCTACAGTTTGGAGGCGGCAATTTTTTACGTGCTTTTGCGGATTACCTAATTGAAATCCTCAACACCGAAACCTCGTTTAGTGGTAGTGTTGCCTTGGTGAAGCCTACCGAGCGGGGCGACTACGCAAGTCTCCGACAACAAGACGGGCTTTTCCACGTCTTGACGCAAGGTATTCAACAAGGTCATGCCGTCCGGGAGATCAAGCGGGTAGGTTGCGTGCAGCAGATTATCCATCCTTATCGGGACTGGGCGGTTTACACAGAAACCGCTACCCTACCGGAAATCCGGTTTGTGCTGTCCAATACCACAGAGGCGGGAATTGTCTTTCGCGAAGAAGAAATGCCCCAAAATGCCCCGGCAAGGGAATACCCGGGTAAACTGACCCAGTGGCTCTATCACCGCTTCGTCCACTTTGGTGCGGAAGCCGATAAAGGTATTGTTTTTTTGCCTTGCGAGCTTATTGAGGAAAACGGGCAAGCGCTAAAGAATTGCATATTGCATTATGCCAGGCACTGGAAGCTTGGTGCTGCATTCGAATCCTGGATTAACAACCATAATACTTTTTGCGATACACTTGTAGACCGGATTGTTCCGGGCCCACCAGAGGACCCTTCGCGAATTTGGGAAGAACTTGGTGTTGAAGATCATCAATTAGTCACGGCTGAGCCTTATCTGCTCTGGGCTATACAAGCGCCTGAATCTGTTCGAAAGGAACTCCCGTTTGATCAAACCACCCAAAATGTAGTCTTTACGGATGATCTGAGTTCCTTCCGCACCCTAAAAGTCCGTATCCTGAATGGCGCGCACACCGCTATGGTGCCTGTAGGCTTATCAGAAGGCATTACCACCGTACGCCAATTTGTGGAGCATTCTAAATGGGGCCCCTGGCTGAAGGCATTACTAAGAGAAGAAGTGGCTCCTACCCTGCCCTACAGCGACACTGAAATTGAAAATTACATTGAAACGGTTTTGGACCGGTTTAAAAATCCTTACATTAACCACAAGCTTGCTGATATTGCCCTGAATAGCATCTCAAAATTCCGGGTCAGGCTCCTGCCTACTGTTCAGGCTTATTACGACCAAACCGGCAAAGTACCTTCCCGGATCGCCGAATCCCTTGCCGCACTAATCCATTTGTATAAAGGTGACTACCCGGGCCTGCCCCGGGACAGCGCAGATATTGTTGAATGGTTCCGTAGATGCTGGACCGAAGAGCACAACGAGTCGATTGCGCATAAAGTACTGAACAACAAAGAAATATGGGGCAGAAGCCTCGAATTTTTGGAACCTAACGTAAAAAATTACCTGAAGCAGGATTTATGATTGGTGGTTGACATTTTGATTGTTGCTCACTTTTGACTTTAGAGCTTCCACACAGTCTTTGAACCGGTCAAAAAACCGGTCCTGCCCAATGACGTCCGGAAGAAGCTCCACCCGGGCAAAGCTCTCCTTTATTAGATGGTTAGCCCCGGTAATGTAAACGGCAATACCACGATTTTGCCAGTCAGTTATTACATCCTCCAACGTGACCATTCCACTTTGGTCCATAAAAGGTACTCGTTCCATACGAATGATAACAGCCTGCACGCCTCTGATTTCATGGCAATGCTCCCGGTAGCGGTTTGCAAAACCGAAAAACATGGGACCATCAAAGGATTGTACATAGACCTGCTCTGCCAAAGACTCGGGCAGGTCCTGACTTTCTCCCATAAACTCCTGCAGGGTTTTAGACTCCTGTGCAGAAGTCAGGTGCTGACTTAGTTTACTGATAAAGAATATGGCAGAAGCGACGAACCCGATGGCCACTGCATTGAGTAAGTTGTCGAAGAGTGTGACCAGCAAAACAATTGCCCAGGTGGCTGCATCTGATTTCGGTATCCGGAAGAGCATTTTTATACCCTTCGTATCAATAATACTTACCCCTACAGTTATCAAAATACCACCGAGCACACTCATCGGAATATAGCGGACATAGTCAGCTGTGGTAACCACAATTACAAGGAGGAGAATGCCTTTAAGGATTCCTGAACGTTTGGTCTGCGCACCAGCGTTGATATTTGTTACCGTGCCCATCGTTGCCCCTGCACCAGGCAGCCCCCCAAAAGCAGCGGTCAGCAAATTGCCTACTCCCTGCCCTATGATGGTCCACCGGCTATTATGCTTAGTCTTGGTTAAGTTGTCTGCAACAACCGAAGTGAGTAGAGAGTCGATCACACCGAGCCCACCGAGCATGACAGCCGGAGTGATGATATATTGCAGGTCTTCAAGCTTCAATTCCAGGAGGCGTCCCAGTTGCAGGTCCGGCAGTTTTTTGGGAATCTCACCAATCACCGGTACCTCCAGCTTCAGGAAAACAGCTATCAATGTGCACGAGACGAGGGAGACGAGAATAGAAGGTATTTGCCGGGTGATTTTTGGAAAAAGGTAAACGATTGCAACAGCCAAACCCCCTAACCCTATTGCCTGGTAGTTAACAGCCTCTACCCCACCAAGGCTGATGAGTATGGTCAGGAAGCCACCTGGGTTGTCAAGGCCAAGGATAGGAAAAATTTGAGCAGCAATAATGATCAGGCCTATTCCCGCCATGAACCCGGAAAGGACCGGATAAGGCATAAACTTCACAAAACGGCCGAAGTCAAAAATACCAAAGAGCAATTCAAACAAGCCTGCCAATAAAAATGTGGCAATGATAAGCGGCATAGCATTTTGCAAATCGTTGCCTGACTGGCTCAGCCCCATTGTCACGACAGTAGCGGCTACAACGGTCATTGGTCCGGTAGGGTCAGAAATCAGGGTCCGTGTGCCGCCCCAGATACCTGCTACGATGGCTAGAATGACCGCTGTGTAAAGTCCCGCCTCAGGGCCCAGTCCGGACTGAACGCCAAAAGCGAGCGCCATAGGCAAGGCAATGATGGCGGCTAGAAAGGCGCCGGAAAGGTCACCTTTTAACGAAGAGGCAGGCGGCCGTTGCCTGAAGATAGGTCTGAATGGCATAACTATGTAAACTGAGTTTATCGCAGCCCTGCTGCCGAGAAAATGCAGCTGTAAAAGTATACCATTGCAGTAGGATTGCCAAATGGCAGGTATAATTGCTTTTTGTGAAAGCGAAGGTGCCTGTCTCCATGCAGCCTCCCTTAGTTTGTCTAGAAGCGTTTGCCGATGCCCAAGCCGAAAGTAAAGGTGGTAAAGGCGTCAGCACGCATATCATAAAAAATAGTAGGGTACAAATCCCAGTGGTGCTCCAGTTCCAGCTCATATTCTAATCCAACCCGGAAAAGCATGAACTTTTCATTAATATCAAATTCAAGCCCAGGGCCGATGACAAACACCAAACCAGAGTTATGGTGGTACAGCAAATCTAGCGTGGTCACAATAGGGAAACGGCGTTCCGTAAATTCGTTATTTTCACGCTCAACAATAAAAGTCTCCAGTTCGATGTCATTATGCAGACCTATGCCCCACCGGTTATTGAACCAATACTCAAGGTCAATGCCATAAGATGGGATCGCTATGCGCGCGCCATCAGAAAGCCCCGGTATAAAAGTGTGGCTGATGAAGGAAGCGAACCGGAAATGAGGCTCGTCTGCATTGTCCCGAGGATGGGTAGCTGTGGAATGTTCAGACTCGTATTGCTGGGCATTAGCAGGAATAGCCAGCGTAATAGCTCCGGCTATCGCAAGTGTAGTAAGTATTAACCGCATGTCTAATTGCTTTTCTGTAAAGCAACATATCTAAGGGCAGAGGTTAAGTGAAATCGATCACAGGAAGCGAATTCCTGGCTAAAAAAGATAAAAATCACACCATACCATTGGTTTTTGTAATAAACTTGCCTAGATTTGATTTTCAAATTAATTATTGATGAATCTGCTCCATTTTTTCTTGGTTGTTCTCATTAGCCTGTTCCAATCCTCTGTGGATTTGGTCTCAGTTGCTTATGCAGGCAACTCCCAGGTGACAGGTTCTGTTGAAGCTGAATATTCAGCCTCCATACCTGCTGCAGATATTTTCGCTGTAGCCCCTCTGATCTCAGAGTCTGTAGATGAAGAGGAAGAAGAGGATACTGATTATTCAGACTACAAGGCTTTCTTTGCCCGCAAAGGGTTCAATATGGTTTCCACCAGCCTGCTCCCTTATAGTGCCTGTGGAACTCGTACTACTTTCTCACCTGTTACTCCCCTATTCCTCCTTTTTCAGGTTTTCCGGAATTAGGCCAGCAAGATGTTTTCCCACTGTTCGCTGAACCGCCTTATGGCGCACCAGTAACCTGTGGGTTGATACGCTTCTACGCATAGCCTACGAACAGGCTAATGCCTTTGCTTCGTTATGAACATTGTTTATGATGGAAACTGTACTCCTGTGCCCTTTCCAGATGCATCCTATTGACTGCAACATACTCAGTGAATAACCGCAGAGGCGTTCGATATATGTAATCATACCAATTCAACTAAGCAATCATGAACGCAAAGTTTATTTGCCTTTGCCTGCTTGTCGTTGCAATAGCAACAAGCAGCTGTAAGCACAAAGCACCTAAAAAACACGAAACAGGCATACTGGAAGTGACCAATCCTATAAAGAAAGACACTATGTTTTACAGGAATTACGTCAGCCAGATTCATGCCTATCAGCACATTGAGCTCAGGGCACTGGAGAAAGGCTATCTGCAGAAGATCCTGGTTGACGAAGGGCAATATGTCAAAAAGGGTCAGTTGCTTTTCCAAATCCAGCCCACCATTTATCAGGCGGAGATGCAGAAAGCACAGACTGAGGTTAGCCGGGCGGCTATTGAGTACCAAAATACCAAGACATTAGCGGATAGTAACATCGTTTCAGTCAATGAACTGGCGCTTGCTAAAGTAAATCTACAGCGGGCACGGGCAGATTCTGCGCTGATGCAGGCGCACTTGAACTTTACGGAAGTACGCTCCCCGTTCAGTGGTATTATCGGGCAGTTTGAAGATGTGCGCCTGGGTAGTTTGCTTGATGAGGGAGAATTTTTAACCACACTTTCCGACAACAGCAAAATGTGGGTATACTTCAACGTACCCGAGGCAACGTATCTGGATTACATGAAGCAGGCCAGGTCTACCACTCCTATTCCACTGAAATTGAAATTGGCCAATAATGAACTGTTTGAGTACGAAGGCGTGGTTACCGCTATCGAGTCCGACTTTAATAATGCCACAGGCACCATACCCTTCAGGGCGACCTTCCAAAACCCGGATAAATTACTCCGCCACGGGCAAACCGGGAATATCCTTTGGCCGGTAGCGCTTAATGAAGTCGTCATTATCCCCCAGAAAGCCACCTTTGAAATACTGGATAAAAAATATGTCTTCGTGGTCGACCAGGAAGGGCATGTCCGTTCGCAGGAAATCAAAGTAGGGGCGGAATTGAATCACTTGTATATCGTGAAAGACGGCCTGAGCCCTGAGGACCAAATACTTATCGAAGGCTTGAGGAAAGTGCAGAACGGAGACCATATTGAATTTGAGAAAAAAGCAGCCGCCAAAGTATTTGCTGAACTGGAGCTGCACGCCGAGTAAATAACCTGAGGTAAAAAGCAAACAACCATGTTTAAAGATATACTAAAGAGGCCGGTATTGGCAATTGTCTTGTCGGTCACGATTGTTTTTGTAGGGTTGATCTCGATATTTCAGCTCCCCATTTCGCAGTTTCCTTCTATCGCGCCCACAACTGTCAATATCTTTGTGGCCTATCCAGGGTCAAGTGCAGATGTACTGACCAAGTCTACGCTCATTCCACTGGAGACAGCCATCAATGGTGTGCAGGGTATGCGCTATATCGCTTCAGATGCTACAAGTGCCGGTGAGGGCACCATCCGCATCATCTTTGAGCCAGGCACCGACCCCAATCAGGCGGTGGTCCGGGTCAAAACCAGAGTAGACCAGGTCATGCCTAACCTGCCGCCCCTGGTACAGCGCGAAGGGGTTATCATCACTCCTATTCAGCCCAGTATGCTGCTGTATGTCAACCTTTACAGTGACCAGGGCAGTAATATTGATGAAAAATTCCTGTACAACTACGCCTACACTAAGATTATCCCGGAGCTACAGCGAATCAAAGGGATTGCTCGCGCGAATATTCTGGGCTCACGGAAATACGCTATGCGGGTGTGGCTCAAGCCCGACCGCATGCGGGCTTACAAAATATCGGCTGAGGAAGTCCTGGAAGCGATGGAAGAACAGAGCCTGATTGCAAGGCCAGGGCGCCTGGGGCGAAGCTCTGGTAAACAGGCGCAGTCTCTTGAATATGTGCTCACCTACCCCGGCCGGTACAATACCCCGGAGCAATACGAGGAGATCATCGTCAAAAGTACTGAAGAGGGAGAGCAAATTAAGCTCAAAAACATTGCTGAGGTAGAGCTGGGCAGCGAGTTTTTTGATATCTACTCCAATCTGGACGGTAAGCCCTCCTCCTCCATCGTGCTAAAGCAAACGCTGGGGAGCAACGGTAGCGAAGTGATTGGGGAAGTGAAGGCAAAAATGGCAGAATTGGAAAAGGAGTTTCCAGCCGGGATCAAATACCAGTATAGTTATGACGTATCCAAATTTCTGGATGCCTCCATCGAACAGGTGATCCATACCATACGTGATGCCTTCTTTTTGGTCGCACTTGTGGTATTTATCTTCCTGGGCGACTGGCGTTCCACCCTCATCCCCATCCTTGCTGTACCAGTCTCCCTGATTGGGGCATTCTTCTTCATCAACCTGGCTGGTATGTCCATCAACCTCATCACCCTTTTTGCACTGGTCCTGGCTATCGGGGTCGTAGTGGATGATGCTATTGTGGTAGTGGAAGCCGTCCACGCTAAAATGGAGGAGGACCCTTCCCTGTCTCCCTATCAGGCTACGCAAAAAGCAATGGGTGAACTAACCGGCGCAATTATCGCTATCACCCTTGTTATGGCATCGGTATTCCTCCCGATTGTTTTCATGACGGGCCCGGTAGGCATTTTCTACCGGCAGTTCTCCATCACTATGGCGAGCTCCATCGTAATATCAGGGCTGGTTGCACTTACCCTCACGCCGGTCCTTTGCGCCATGATTCTTAAAAACAACCACGGCAAGCGGAAAAAGTCTTTGTTTGACCGCTTTATCAACGGCTTCAACCGCTTATTTGACAAAGGTACCGACTTCTACGTCAGAGTCCTGAACAAGGTAGTGGCGAGGCGAATCGTCACCTTTGGTGTTTTGGCGCTTTTCATTGCCGGTATTGTTTATGAAAACAAAATCCTTCCTGCCGGCTTTGTCCCAAATGAAGATCAGGGCACCATCTATGCCATCATCCAAACGCCGCCCGGCTCCACCCTGGAAATAACCAATGAAGTAGCCAACAAACTTCAGGCTATAGCTGAAGAAATTGAAGGAATTGAGTCCGTGACCTCTCTGGCAGGCTACGAGATCATGACAGAGGGTAGAGGTTCTAACGCGGGCACCTGCCTCATCAACCTCGCGCCCTGGTCAAAACGGGATAAAAATGTGCACGAGATCATGGAGGAACTGGAAGAAGAAACAAAAAACCTCGGCGCAATCATTGAGTACTTTGAGCCCCCGGCGGTACCTGGCTTCGGCTCTTCCGGCGGTTTTGCCTTCCGGTTGCTGGACAAAAACAACTCCACCGACTATCAGGAGTTTGACAAAATCAATCAGAATTTTCTCAATGCTTTGAAGGAACGGGAAGAACTCATGGGTTTGTTTACGTTTTTTGCTGCCAACTACCCACAGTATGAATTGGAGATCGACAATCAGGCGGCAATGCAGAAAGGCGTTTCTATTGGTGCCGCCATGGGAAACCTCAATATTCTGATCGGCAGTACCTACGAGCAGGGCTTTATCAGGTTTGGGCGCTTTTTCAAAGTGTACACGCAGGCAGCACCGGAGTACCGGCGCTACCCTTCTGATATGGAAGAGTGGTTCGTAAAAAATGAAGCCGGAGAGATGGTGCCATATTCTGCATTCATGAAGCTCAAAAAGACACAGGGCCCCAACGAGATCACCCGCTATAACCTTTACAACTCAGCTGCCATCAGGGGCCTGCCATCTTCCGGTTTCACCACCGGTGATGCCATCAAAGCCATTTCTGAGGTCGCCGAGCAGACCCTGCCCCGTGGCTATGATATTGCCTGGGAAGGCCTATCATACGATGAAGCAAGCCGTGGAAATGAAGCCTTGTATATATTTTTTGTGGTGATCTTCTTCGTCTACTTAGTTCTGGCTGCGCAATACGAAAGCTTTGTGTTGCCCCTTGCGGTATTGCTTTCCCTGCCCATCGGGATTTTTGGCACTTTCTTTATGCTGAAAGCCTTAGGGCTGGCTAATGACGTGTACGCACAAATCGGTATGATTATGCTCGTAGGTCTGTTGGGTAAAAACGCCGTGCTGATAGTTGAATTTGCGGTACAGAAGCAGAACGAAGGCGCTTCGGTTTTTGATGCAGCAGTTGAAGGCGCCAAAGCTCGTTTTCGCCCTATCCTCATGACCTCCTTTGCATTTATTGCCGGATTGATCCCACTTGTGATGGCACATGGCGCAGGTTCGGTAGGTAACCGGACGATTGGCTCAGCTTCCATGGGAGGGATGTTCTTTGGTACCGTCTTTGGTGTTCTCGTCATACCCGGGCTTTATTATGCATTTGGTAAACTGGTGGAAGGACGCGACCTCATCCGGGACGAGGCGCACTCCTCTTTATCCGGAGAGTATGCCGAGGTGTCCTCAGAGGCTTCATTGCTCAAAAAAATTGCCCGGCTTAATGTCTTATTGAAAATTCGTAACCGAAAAAACAACAAAAATGACCGTCAGTAATTTTCTTAGTAGAATCGGGGCACTTTCGGTTTTGGCCGCAATAGTCTGGAGTTGCAATGTACCGGAAACAGCACTTATGCCGGTCAGTCAGAGCCCGCCGGAACAGTTCGAGCCATCGCTCGCGGCGGATAGCATAAATATCGCAAACGTAAGTTGGCGCACTTATTTTGACGCCCCCAATTTAGTTGCACTGATTGATTCGGCCCTGCAAAACAATCAGGAATTGAATATCCTCCTTCAGGAAATCCAGGTCCGTCAAAATGAAGTGCTGGAAAGAGAGGGGGAATACCTGCCTTTTGTCCGCTTGGGGGCGGGCATGGGCGCAGAGAAGCCTGGCCGCTATACCAGAGCCGGGGCCGTAGAGGAGCAATTGGACATTGAGCCCGAAAAGGCATTTCCGGAACCACTTGGAGATTTTCAGCTGGGCGCAGTGGCGACTTGGGAAATTGACATTTGGCGAAAGCTGCGCAATGCTAAGGATGCTGCACAATTGCGGTATCTGGCTGCTACTGAGGGGCGTAACTTCTTGGTTACTAGTCTGGTTGCGGAGGTCGCTGAGTCTTACTATGAGCTTTTGGCACTGGACAATTTGCTTAAGATCATTAACGACAACCTGATCCTCCAAGAGGAAGCCCTCAATAAGGTGAAACTGCAAAAGGAGAGCGCCCGCGCCACTCAGCTGGCGATTAACCGTTTTCAAGCACAGTTGCTCAATACCCGAAACCTACAGTACGCCATCAAGCAGCAGATAACGGAAGCGGAAAACCGGATTAACTTTCTTGCTGGTCGCTACCCGGTCGGGGTCGCCAGAAACCCACAGCTGTTTATGAATATGCCACTCGATAGTATTCAGGCAGGGGTGCCCGCTGAGTTGTTAGCGAACCGGCCGGATATCCGTCAGGCGGAATACGAGCTGGCTGCGGCTAATCTTGACGTAGAAGTGGCAAGAGCCGACTTCTACCCCAGCCTAGACATCACCGCCGGGCTTGGCTTCCAGGCGTTCAATCCCAGTTTTCTGGCAAACCCAGAGTCGATTATTTTCAACCTGGCAGGTGACCTTATGGCGCCTTTGATTAACAAGAAAGCCATAAAAGCGAGGTATAATATGGCAACGGCTATGCAAGTACAAGCGGTTTATGAGTACGAACAGACGGTTTTAGCAGCCTATACTGACCTTCTGAACCAACTCAATAAACTGGACAACTACTCCAAAAGCTTCGACACCAAAACAGCGGAGGTTAACATCTTGAATGAGTCGGTAAGAATTGCCAATAGCCTGTACCGGAATGCCCGGGCAGACTACGTAGAAGTACTCTTAACGCAAGAGGAAGTACTTGATGCAAAAATGGAGTTGATAGAAACGAAACTGGAGCAGCTGCATGCGAAAGTTGCCATTTACCGCACCTTGGGTGGTGGTTGGCGTTAAGCAAGGACCTATTGCAAAAGCCCAGCTTTAACCAAATTACTGATAGCGTCATTCCTTATTTAAACAGGGATGACGCTTCTTTTTG
>Ga0307933_1000271_pt1 | contig 49488 bp, 36 predicted proteins | sample OrgLakmetageno88_FD_201811 | JGI IMG/M metagenome (GOLD analysis project Ga0307933, IMG submission 201811) | Saline water microbial communities from Organic Lake, Antarctica - #88 | ecosystem: Environmental > Aquatic > Non-marine Saline and Alkaline > Saline | place: Antarctica: Organic Lake... | reverse complement strand
ACGCCATTTGATGCCGCTTCCTTTAAGATTTGAAGCTTGTCTGATTTGGTGAATCTACGTTTTGCCATGGTCAAAATTACAGTTTTTGATCTGTAATCAAGTCTGATCTATTAGGGGGCTGAAACACCGGCTTCAATCGATAGCGCTCTGTTAAAAAGCGATAAGTACTTACGATGCCCAACGGGCTTTGAGTGTAGTATCTGAATAGGTCCGTATTTCAGGCCCTACATCAGGTAGGATAAAAGCACTTTTGGCAAAATGGCAGTCACTGGGCGCAGATCGGTTTGATCTATTACAGGTGCAGCCGTTCCTTGCGCCCCAACAGTACTTCTTCAGATTCCCGCCGGTCCGGGTCGTCTACACAGCAATCAACCGGGCAGACTGCTGCGCACTGTGGTTCTTCATGGAAACCTACGCACTCGGTACATTTGTCGGGTACGATGTAATACAAATCATCAGAAATTGGGGATCGCTGATCGTCAGCTTTGACTTCAGAACCATCTTCCAGTTTATAGGCACCTTCTACACCTGTGCCGTCAGAGATCGCCCATTCCACACCACCTTCGTAGATAGCGTTGTTGGGGCATTCCGGCTCGCAGGCGCCACAGTTAATGCATTCATCAGTAATTATTATAGCCATATCTTGATCGCTTTTGTTCTTAGAGCGTGTTGGGACTTTAGTAATCGGTCTGCAAACTACACTTTTTTGATTATACTTCGTTCCGTAAATCCTTCCCGCAATGATGCGGGACAGGCTATTTAGCTAGGGCTAAATTCCGGTTTCCGCACCTCGCCTAATCAAAAAATTGCAAGTTTTCGACTAGAAGACCAAAATCACAACACGCTCTTAATACAACAATCCAACACTGATAGCTCGCATTGGTTTTCTATCGGGGCAAAAATAAGCGATGATGTTAGATTTACAAATCTTCTGCATTACCTTCCTGGTCCTTCAGCGCATCTCTTGAAGCCATCAGGTATGACAAACCCGAACGGATCAGCTATATTTGTGAGCTAACGAAAATAATTGACTTTGGCAAAGGCAACCAAGAGTAATAAAGGCGGAGGTAAAGTTACCCCCCTGATGCAACAGTACTTCAAAGTGAAATCTAAACACCCGGATGCGATTTTGCTGTTCCGGGTGGGAGACTTTTATGAAACCTTTGGGGAGGACGCTATCACCGCCTCCCAGGTGCTGGGCATTGTGCAAACCAAGCGAAATAACGGTGGTAGCGATATAGAACTGGCCGGGTTTCCCTACCACTCTATGGACCTGTACCTGCCTCGTTTGGTGCGGGCCGGGTTCAGGGTCGCCATTTGCGAACAGCTTGAAAAGCCAAGCCCGCATAAAAAGATCGTGCGTCGCGGGGTTACCGAAATTGTTACGCCTGGCGTGGCCGTAGATGATAAACTGCTCGACCATAAATCGAATAACTTTCTGGCGTCGCTCTTCTTTGGTAAGAAAGACCAGGTTGGCGTATCTTTTCTTGATGTATCCACTGGGGAATTTCTGGTCTGTGAAGGCAGTCTTGCTTACGCTGATAAACTCATACAAAGCTTCAAGCCCTCTGAGGTCCTTTTCCCAAAAGACCGCCAGAAGCCATTCCTCAAGCAGTTTGGGGACAAGCTTTATACTTTTATGCTCGACGAGTGGGTGTATACCTATGATTACGCCCGTGAGAAGCTAATCGAGCATTTTGAAGTCCAGAACCTGAAGGGGTTTGGCGTGGAAAATATGGAACTGGGGCAAATTGCGGCCGGTGCTACCCTTCACTACCTGGCAACCACAGAAAACAAGAACCTGAAGCACATCAACGCCATCAGCCGCTTGCAGCCAGACCGTTATGTTTGGCTCGACCGCTTTACAGTTCGCAACCTCGAGCTGGTCTACAGTAACCACGAGACTGGTGTTTCACTGATTGATGTGCTGGACCAGACGGTCTCGCCCATGGGGGCACGGTTACTCAAAAAGTGGGTCGTATTGCCTCTGACCATCACTTCTGCCATTGAAAACCGGTTGGATGTTGTCGCGCACTTTTATGAGAATGCTGAACTGGAGGGGCAGCTTACACAGTTTATCCAGCAGGTTGGTGATCTGGAACGGTTGATCTCAAAAGTGCCACTGGGCAAAATCAACCCCCGGGAAATCAAGCAGGTGCAAAAGGCACTGGAGCTGATTAAACCCATTAAAGATGTCCTTCTGGCAAGTGGCCAGGATCAGCTTGCTACAATAGGGGAGGGGCTGAACCCCTGTACGTTACTCCGGGAGGAAATTAAAAAACGATTGATTGACGACCCGCCTGTCAACCTCTACAAGGGAGGTGTTATGGCAGATGGATTTAACGAGGAGCTGGATGAGTTGCGGAGCATCGTCAACAATAGCAAAGATCTGCTACTGGGGATCCAGCGCCGGGAGGTTGAAAATACGAGTATTTCCAGCCTGAAGATTGGCTTTAACAATGTCTTTGGCTACTATCTGGAGGTGACCAATAAGCACAAGAATAAGGTGCCCGATGAATGGGTGCGCAAACAAACGCTGACCAACTCGGAGCGCTATATTACCGATGAGCTCAAACACTTGGAGTCTAAAATTTTGGGAGCAGAAGAGAAAATCCTGGTAATTGAGGAAAGGCTCTTCTCGGAATTGGTGCTGACGCTCTCAGATTATATTCAGCCGATACAGCACAACGCCAGCTTGATTGCCCGCGTTGATTGTTTGCTTGGGTTTACCAAGGTGGCACGCAAACAGAATTATGCCCGGCCGGTAATTAATGATGGCACTGCGCTGGAGATCAAACAGGGGCGCCATCCGGTCATCGAGAAGCAGCTTCCTATCGATGAGCCGTATGTGCCCAATGATGTTTACCTGGATACAGAATCCCAGCAAATTATGATGATCACCGGCCCCAATATGGCGGGTAAGTCAGCGCTGTTGCGTCAAACTGCCCTGATTTGCCTGATGGCGCAAATGGGGTCCTTTGTACCTGCAGAAAAAGCAGAGCTGGGGCTGATTGATAAGGTGTTTACGCGCGTGGGGGCTTCTGATAATATCTCCTCCGGTGAGTCTACGTTTATGGTAGAAATGAACGAAACCGCCTCCATTATGAATAATATCTCTGACCGCAGCCTCATCCTTCTCGATGAGATCGGCCGGGGGACGAGTACTTACGATGGTATTTCTATCGCCTGGTCTATCGCGGAGTTCCTGCACAATAACGGGAGCGCCCGGCCCAAAACCTTGTTTGCCACTCACTACCACGAGCTCAATGAACTGGCCAATAAATTTGATCGGATCAAAAACTTTAACGTCGCCACCCGGGAAGTGGGGCAGAAAGTGGTATTCCTGCGCAAACTGGTTGCCGGCGGAAGCCAACATAGTTTTGGTATCCATGTTGCGAGGATGGCCGGTATGCCCCGAAGTATCGTAGAGCGGGCCGCCCATATCCTTACGCAATTGGAGCAAAAATCTATCAATAATGAAGAGAATGATGATGGCGAAATAAAAGCGGCAAAACCCAATACTGCTCAAATCTCTACCGAAACGCTGCAGTTGAGCATCTTTGAAACGGTAGATCCTGCTGCGGGTAAAATCAAAGAGGCGATTATTGACCTGAACATCAATAATATGACTCCGATCGAATGTATGATGAAACTCAATGAATTGAAAGGGCTACTGGAAGAATAGAAAAACCTCAGCTGGGATGCTGAGGTTTTCTAAACCGTTTTTGTGGGTTCATTTGGTATTAAGGCCCGGTGCTTATTTGTTTAGTTCTTGCTATTAGGACGCCGCCCGGGCAAAAAGTCACAAAAAAATCAAAATGCTTACCTTCGGCATCAAAATTACCTGCCATGCCAAAGATTGCACTACTTGGTTACGGAAAGATGGGAAAGGCTATTGAAAAATTGGCCATCGATGCTGGCGATGAGGTGGTACTCCGGTTGAACGCAGACAATAAGGAAGAACTGACCACCAAAAACTTACAGCAAGCGGATGTCGCTATCGACTTCAGCCATCCCCAAACCGGGTTTAAGCACATTACCAGCTGTTTTCAGGCGGGGGTGCCTGTTGTTAGTGGTACCACAGGTTGGTTAGACCAGTTTGAGGAAGCCGTATCGCTTTGCGAGAAAGAAGCAGGTGCTTTCTTCTACGCCTCTAATTTCAGTATTGGTGTAAACCTTTTCTTTACCCTGAATCAAAGACTGGCAGAATTAGTGAAAGACTGGCCCGCATACCAGCCCGCTATGACGGAGATCCATCATACCCAAAAGCTGGATTCACCCAGCGGTACCGCGATTTCCCTGGCTGACGATATCGCAGCACGTTTAACCCGTATCACCGGTTGGCAAGAAGGGGCCAATGCACCTGAGGGGAGGTTACCGATCGAAGCTATCCGGGAAGGGGATATCAAAGGCACCCACGAAATACGGTACACTTCCCCGGTTGATACCATTACCATTCGGCATGAAGCCCACAGCCGGGAAGGGTTTGCCAAAGGTGCGCTGCAAGCCGCCCACTGGCTTATTGGTAAAAGGGGCGTATTTGGAATGTCAGATATGCTGGGTATTTAGAATACAAAACGAAGCAAATGAGACAAAATATAACAAGAGCAGCAATCGGACTGGCCTTACTTCTGGTTTTTTATGTGGCAGGAGTTTTGCTCTATGGTACCCTCAATGACTGGGTGCCGGAAGAAAAGACGTTGCTGGAAAATACCGGTGCGGAGGCAATTCCGGTCATCGGAGATAGCATACTTTCCTTTGTGACCTGGAACCTCGGCTTTGGTGGGCTGGGAGAGGAGTCCGAGTTCTTTTTCGACCACGGGAATATGTATTTTTCCAGAGGGCGTATGGTGCGGGCTCCCCAGGCTGCAGTTGAGAAAAACAATGAGGGCGTTGCTCAGTTTGCAGGCTCTACCGCATCGGACTTCTTTTTGTTTCAGGAGGTTGACTTTCACTCCAAGCGTAGTTATTTTGCCAATCAGCATGAGCTGGTGAAAACAAAACAGCCTGATTACAGCGCCTATTTTGCCACTAATTACCGTTCGCCCCTGGTTCCTATTCCGGTTTTTGAGCCCTGGCAACTGTACGGGGAGGTGGAAAGTGGCCTCGGCACCTACTGTAAGTATAAGCCCTATGAGTCGGTGCGCCTACAACTTCCAGGTGCATTCTCCTGGCCGGTTCGTTTGTTTCAGCTGGACCGGTGTGTAGCGCTGCACCGCTTTCGCGTAAAGGGTGGAAAGGAGCTGGTGGTAATGAATGTGCACAACTCAGCTTACGATGCCGATGGCTCTCTGAAGCGCCAGCAGATGGACTTTCTGAAAGAGCTGCTGATCAGGGAGTACGAAGCCGGGCACTATGTGGTGGTTGGCGGCGATTGGAATCAGGTGCCACCTTTTTTCCGCTTTGATGGTTATATGCCGGGACAGACACAAGGCTACACCCAGATCAATATTGATCCGGATTACCTGGCCCAGGGGTGGCAGTGGGCCTATGACCCCAGAGTGCCAACAAATCGGAAAACCAAAACGCCATACCAGCCCGGCACAACATTTATTACCCTGATCGATTTCTTCTTAGTAAGCCCCAACGTACAGCTAAAGGTGGTTAAGGGGATCGATCAGAAGTTTCGGTTCTCGGACCATCAGCCAGTTTATCTGGAAGTCGAATTAAGGTAAAATCATAATAACTAAAAAACGTACCAGCATGTACAGATTGATTTTCATTCTTGCTTTGGCAGCATTTTTAAATGCTTGTACTCAAAGTGCCTCCAATCAGGCTAACCCCTCTGCTATAAGTGTTGATTCAGCCGCAGTCACGGGGTATGAGGTGACCCTAATTGATGGATCTCCTGCTCAGCGCCTCGTCAAGCGTAATGCGGAAGGGGATATCATAGAGGAAGGTATGTTGTACGATGGTCAAAAAGTGGGAGCCTGGATTGAATACGGACCCAAGGGGCAATTCCCCGCCAAACTGACCACCTATGCCAACGGTAATTACAATGGTACTTATCTGGAATTTAACACCCGTGGGCATATTACACTGCGGGCTACCTACAAAAACAACCAATTGGATGGACCCTGGGGGGCTTATAGCTTTGGACGGGTGGAAAAGGAAGCTACTTATAAAAACGGAGCGTTGGATGGTGCCTACCTGGAATACAATAAGAAGACCGGCAATCTGCAAAAAGAGGTCAATTATAAGGATGGTAAACAGCACGGTGCTTATCGTTTTTACAATGAAGAGGGCAACGTGATGCTCGAGTACGAATACCGTAATGGGGAGAAAATAGAAGGCGGTGTAATTGAATAATCTTAGAGAAGGAGAAAATAAAAGCCGAAGCCACAAAGGCTTCGGCTGATGAAATGATGATAATTCTCCAATATCTTAAAAAAGACTTTAGAGACCTCAATTGTAGTGATTTAGTTGAGCATCTCCAATTTTTTGGGCAGTCCTTTTCAATAGATTGTTAATATTTTCTTTCTCAAGGTCATGCATAATAGTAGTCCGTTCCTTGGAGTAACCATTGTGGCCGTTGAGCAGCGCTTCTATCGGCTCCTTTTTGGTATTATTCACCCAAAAGGTAAAGCCGATCATTCCTTTGATACCGCTCATAAAAAAATCTTTAAGTGTTTAAGCCCGCACATAGGTCAAGCTATTAGTAATTTGCTTTACTCAAGGTGCTGATTAATGAGCAGTGAGGCAAGTTTGAAACAAAACGAATAGTCCGTATTCGAGAATGCAGAACAACTCCACATCTCCAATGCTTATTTTTTGAGGTACTTACGAGGCGTAACACCCGTAACCTCTTTAAAAACCTTATAAAAAGTAGATTTATTTTTGAACCCGCACTGCCGGGCAATACCAAAAAGGGTGAGATTATTGTAATTTAAATCCTTTATCTTTTCTTTCACGGCAGCGACCCGGTACTGATTGATGAACTGTTGGAAGTTGCACTTCGCGTTGTGATTAACGACTTGAGAAAGGTACTTGGTATTGGTCCCCAGTTTATCGGCAACGCTTCGTAAGGACGTGCTTGGGTCAAGGTAGAGTTGTTCTTCCTCCAGAACCTCCTTCATACGGAAATACAGCTGAAATTCGTCAACTCCCTTTAGGCTGCTGGAGGTGTACCTTTCCTCCAGATTGAGCAACGGGATAGGAATCTCTTCCTTCACTTTATTTCCATCCACCTCAAAGGCGATGTAGTTGGTAAGGTTTTTATTGTCATCGTAGATCGGATGAATGACAAGCCTGCATAAGTACGCCTCGCCATTCTTTCGGTAATTCGTGATTTCTCCGCGAAAGGGCTGATCTGTAGCTAGTCCCTGACGAATTTCCTTGATGGCTTTCATTTCAGAATCAGGACCTTGCAGAATCTTACCTGGGTTTTTGCCCAAAACTTCAGGTAACGTATAGCCGGTAATCTGCGTGAAGTCATCATTCACCCAGAGAATATTTCTTTGCACATTGGTCAATATGACAGCGATGTTAGGAATCATGTTATTTTTAGTCTGTTTTGTTTAACCATTAATGCAATTTTACGGCAAAACGTTAAACATTTGATAGCCAAGGGCTTATAAAGACAATATAGGTGATCTGAGTGCCATTTGCAACTTTCAACTGTGCATAAATATTTGGATTAAGTACTAAAACAGAAGCAATACCCTAAGTTGACTTTTCAGTCGGCAGAGGGCAAATGATGAAAGAGTTCCCGAAAAAGTTATTGTATTCCGGAAATTGGCGATAAATTAAGACCCTACTAATAGCAAAAAGCACTATGAAAAAACAGGCGAGTGCCCAGGAAATGATACAGTATGCCTGGAGTGAAAGTGGCACCCACCTCAATGCCCATCCTGAATTTGAAGTCGCGCTTGACTTGGCTAGTCTGGCCAACGGGCAGGGGCAGGTGTTGTTAAAGGAAATGGTCAGAGGCAATTTCCGAAGTGCTGTTGCCACGAGCACCGACCAGGAGCCCAGGGTAAGGCAGGTGTACTATAAAGGCAGGGCCTGGGAGCGGTCACGCGGAGGAACTGCGGTGAGCATAGGATATCCATTCTTTAAAAGTGAAGACGAGTCGGGGCGTTACATCTTTGCACCGCTACTGACCTGGGAGGTGCACTTAGAGCCAGGTGCTCAATACAATAGCCCCTGGCGCTTATCCCGCACATCGACCCATCGCCTGCGCCCCAATTTGTACCTGTTGTCTTTTTGGAAAGATAAAACAGGGAAGGACCTCTCTGGTATCTTTGAGCGCTTCCTTGACCGGCAAGCCTACGGTTTAAAACACCTGCAGCAGCTTTGCAGTGAAGTAGCCACGGAGTTGGGTATTACAGAGATGGTACTGACGGGCCAGCCTGTTATTGCCCCTGTACCTTCCCCGGCAGCGCCGGATTCCGCAGATACTATGGTAGAATCTGCTGTATTAAGCTATTTTCCTCATTCTCCACCTTGTACAGTTGGCGCTCAAAAACTGGAAAAGGGGGTTATGGATAACGGATCAAATGGCTTTGGCCCCTACACGCTTAACCCTTTCCAGGCAACAGTTGCAGAGCAGTTGCTGGTATCGGGCAGGGTTTGGGCGGATGGTCACGCTGGTACCGGGAAGTCAACCTTGGGGGTTCACCTTCTGGTCAACCAATTGGCACAGGGGAAGTCATGCCTTGTAGTGGCTCCCCGCACGGGCACATTGAAAGAGTACGAAGTGGCATTGGGTCAGCTTGGCTTGTCCAAACTGGCCTTTTTACTACGAGATACGGCAGCTGATAAAATGTTGATGCTGGATATTCTGCGCGCATCTGCTTCCAACCGTGGAGCGCGGACCAACTACGACCACCGCCGTTTCAAGCATTTACTCAGCAAGGGGCAGCGCTTGCATTCGAAGCTCACCGAAAGCTACCGAGCTTATCGCACCTCAACCATTGCGGACCAGCAATGGGCAGAAACGGTTGGGCAATACCTGAAAAGCGCTCAGGCTGAAGGTAAAGAATTGCTGGGCACACAGCTCAATACTCAGGACTACAGCTTTGATACAACTACCTATGAATCCTTGTCACAGGTGGTGGAGCGCTGCCATCAACTATTTGAAGAAACGCATACTATACGTAGCCCGCTCGGGAAGCTCAGCCCGGGGCTGTTCCTGAAAATGGAGGAAGAGGAGGCTAAGCAGTTTGCCATCGAACAGGCCCGGCATTTGCTAGACAAAGCCATGCGCCTTCAGTTGTGGTTTATCAACCGCCTGGATGCTTATGCAGACCAATTGTCCGCCCATTACGAGCAGTATTATCAGAAATTTGCCCGACCGCTTAGCCAGCTCAAAGATCAGTTGGCAGAGCACGAATCGGAGTTTGGTAAGGCATTTTGGAGCGCCGGCGCCCTTCGCATGAAAGAGGTGTTTTCTGACCGGGCTAAAGCACTGCGCAAAGCGCGTAAATCTGTACTTAATGATTACGAAAAGTTAAAAGAAGACTTTTTGCGGCAACCTTACTTTAACGCCGACCTCCCCGATTGGGAAGAAGCCGAGATGCCAGGCCTTAGTCAGGGGTTAAAGGCTTTTGAATCCCGCCTGCAGCATTGGCGGATGGGCCTGCGGGAACAGGTGCAGGACGAGGTAAGCCGTCTCAGTCAGAAGTCAGTCAATCCCAGGCTTGGGTTTGCCCATCAGGTGAAAGAGCTGGAAGACAGCCTGGACCACCTGCTCGATGAGATCAACGAGACCGGGCTTTACCATCTGCCGCTAAGCCACAACACGCTTACCCTTCCTAAGCGGCAGCGCTTTCTGGAAGAAGTGATAGACCAATTGGAGGAAACCAAACAAGCTCTGCCCGATTTTGAGAACTTCTATGCCTGGCAACGCAATTGGTTGCAGCTTGATGAACATGCCCGCCGTTTGATCAAAGCGTTGCTCAAAGTCAAGCCCGACAGTTGGATGTCTGCTTTCCGGACCTGGTTCCTGGATAATGTCCTCAGTCAGTCCTACGAAGCGGTTCTGCTTCCGGATCTGGATGCGATCGAGGAGTATGCAAAGGTTGCTGAACAGTTAAAGGCAGACTTGCCCCCACATATTATTCAGTACTGGCAGTCAAAAAAAGAACAAGCCGTGCAGGACCTGCGTCGGCGCCGAAAAATTGCGCACAAGTGGCTCATGCAAGGTGGTGCTGTGGAAGAGCCCATACAGTTTGCCCGGCATCTGAGAACACTTGGGGAGGTGCCAGTGGCGGTCAGCCCCGCCCTGTTTACTCTGCCTCATCTGGCAGAAGAGATCTACTCCGAAAGTAAACACCGGTTTGGACTCGTCATTGTCGAAGAAGCCCATTTGCTGCCTGCTGCTTTGCTGGAGCGCTTGTCTGCACTAGGCCAGCGTACACTTATGTTAAGCCCTATGGGGTGGGATAATGAATCTTTGCAGCCGGAAGAGTTGCGGGAGGAGGTGCCTGCTTTTCAATTGAGGTATTCTTACCAGAGCAATAACCTGCATTTAAGGCGGGCAGCCGGTTCCGTTCCGTTCCGTATAGCAGAGGATCAGGTGTTTTTTGAGCAGGTAGATGGAATTTATGACGAAGCGCTCGAACAGAACGAAGCGGAAGCCCGGACGGTATTAGCTATGCTGGCTAAAATTGAACGTACTCCACAGCGGACCTACCCTTCCGTTGGGATCGTTTGCCTGACCACCGGACAACGGTTGCTACTGGCTGATTACCTGCTGGGTATCAAGCAAAGGCGAAGTACGGGGGTGGAGACCATTCAGCAACTGGACCGAAATGGCCTCACGCTTATGGACTTGTCCGAGGTGGAAGGACAAAAATTTGACATTCTCATACTCTCTGCCACTTTCGGGAATATCGGGCCTAACGGACCGGTGAGCGGTCATGTACACCGGCTGGATAATTACAAGGCTCAGCAGGAATTAGAAGCTTTAATGAGTGCTGCCCGGCAGAAGGTTTGGGTGGTCAGCTCTCTGCCCGCTTCCTGGCTTGAGGAAGGGCAAAAACTTTTTCAATCCGGTCAGCGCCTGCCTGCTTATTTGTCTTTTTGGAAAGCTTGTGCAACAAGGGACAGTCAAAAAATAGAACAGCTATCTGCGAGCTTTGCCGAATACTTTGATCAGGGAACTGCTTTTCCACCTCCGTTTGAACTGCTCCGGCAAGTTTATCAGTACCTCAGGCCTTACCTGAGCCCGGGCAGGCTGCAATTAACAGAACGTCCAATGGATGGTCAGCTGCCCCTTACCGTAGACCCTGCACCGGGGTTTTCTAAAAAGTTTGGGCTCCTGGTAGATGGTTTTATGGCCCACACGCCCTACACAAGTTTTTCCTGGGAGGCTCAACAACGGCAAGCCTGGCAGGAAGGGGGAGACGAAATCCATCAGGTCTGGTCGCCTGAATGGTGGCGCAATCCGGAACTACAGGCCCGGAAACTAGCTAGTGTGCTGATTCAGGAAGAGCTGCCTTTGGACAGCGGAGGGACAAAAGAGGAGGAAGAATAGATTTTGACTTTAAACTATTATTAACGACTGTGGGGTATTATTTTGCGTTATTATAGGTAGAAGGGTAACCCGTTGGGGATATCCTCCGTAAACTAGAATAGAATTACGTTAATCTGGCTATGAAGTATAAGGCGATGTTGCTTATGGGACTATTAGGACTGGTGCTCTCGTGCCAGCGCGAAGCCCCTTCGCCTAAAGTGGAGCTGCCCGGCCTGTCGCCTTTTTTGCAGTCTGATCCTGATGGGATAGACCAATGGTTAGCAGAACGAACGGTAAATGAAAAACTCCAGCACCTCCTGATATTGAAGTCAGATGCGGAAACGATCGGTGCTGCCAGTTTGGGAGCTACCTCTGGCTGCTGGCTGACTTCTGCGAATACAAACAACCTGGACCGACTGGATCAGCTCTGGAAAGCTCGTCGCCCCTTCTCTCCTTTCAAATTGACTGCACCCAACCGCTTACCGAACCATATATTTGGCGAAAGCCAGGCCATGCCCTCAATGGCAGCTATCGCCTCCATTAGCAACGACAGCCTTCGCCAACGACTGCAAAAAGCATACCTCGACCAGACAAAAGCATTAGGCTTAAGTTGGCTGAGTATTCCTGGTTATGGGCTGGAGGGCGGTGCCACCTTATTACCGGAGTCTGGTATTCAGCAACAGGCAAGGTGGGTGAATCAAATCAATCAAGCGCATCTGTTGGCAATCGCTGCGCCTTTTACAGACCCACATTTACTTGATGAGGATACGACAAAGGCTTACCAGCAGTCGTTTAATTACCACAAAACGTTAATTGATGCTGGGCTGAGCGGTTTTTGGCTGCCTGCTGATCAGCTATCAACGACTAAGAGCAGCCGTTTACGTGATCTTTTCCGCAGCCGACTTCAATTTGGAGGGCTGTTAATTGCTGAGGTGACAGCCGAACCGCAAATCTATAAATGGTTGGAGCAAGATGCAGATTTACTCGTTATCGAAGGGAGTCATTACCAGGCAGCGCTGAAAGCTTTAAAGGTAGCTTATCGAAAGGGAGTACTTACCGAAGCAGAACTGGACCAGAAAATTTCAAAAAACCTGAAGGCACGAGCCTGGGTAACCAATAAGCCTGCACCAGAGCCTGCCCGAACGCCTGCATTAGAAGCCTCAGTTGCGGGAGCCTCCGCCGGGGAGGAACCCACCGGACTACTCAGAGCTGATTATTTTGAATCAGAAAGCTGGCCGGTCTGGCAACGCAAAGCTTATTCGGCTTCACTGGTACTGGCATCAAATCCTAAACAGCGTATTCCTCTGCAAACCGGGGCTGAGGAATGGGCGGTGCTGCATTTACCGGGTATAGTGTACGACAGGCACTTTGAAAAGGCATTCGGGCGGTATGCTAATTATCGGATGGTTCGATCCTGGGCGGAAGCAGCTACCGCTGATCGTCTGGTTGTCGTCTTGGATAATTACCGCCTGCAATCTCCTGACCTTGGCCAACTCAGGCGTATCCGTGAACAGGCCGAGCTGGTTGTGGTCAACCTTGGCCACCCCGTTAACTTACAACAGCTTAGCCGGGAAGAAGCGGTGATACAGGCCGCTGGCAATAGTGACTTGGAAAAGGAGCTTGCTGCCCAGTTGCTTTTCGGTGGGATCTCTGCCGAAGGTCGCTTAGCTTTAACTTACAGCCCCGACTTCTTAATCGGACAGGGAGAAAAAACTGCCCAAATCCGCCTGGAGTATGGCTTGCCACAGCAAACAGGGATACAGCCACAGCGGTTAGTCGGCATAGACGCTATCGTACAGTCAGCAATCGATAATAAAGCAACGCCTGGTGCTCAGGTATTGGTCGCAAAAGGGGGCAAGGTAATCTATCATAAGGCTTTCGGGCATCATACCTATGAGGACAGGCGGCCGGTTCAGCTTTCGGACCTTTACGATGTGGCTTCCATCACCAAGATCGCAGCAACAACACTGGTTGCTATGCAGCAGCACGAAGAGGGGCAGTTCAAAACCAAAGACCGGCTACGGGAACACCTGGAATTGCCAAACAATAGCCGGCTGCGCAATTTGACCCTGCAAAAACTAATGACACATCGTAGTGGGCTGCAGCCTCATTTGCCAGTTATTCCTTACCTGCTGGCACGGGAAGCCGATAACGACAATTGTTCCGATTACTTCTGTACGGCTTATTCGTCAGATTTTGCAGTACCAGTAGCTGATTCCTTTTATTTTTCTACCCTTTATCATGATAATATCTGGAAAGACATGCAGCGCCTTGGTGGGCGGCGCACCCGCTATCGCTACAGTGATGCCAATTTTGTGCTGACACAGCGAGTCGTAGAAGCACTCGGTGGGCACCGGTTGGATACGTTGGCCAACGAGCGCTTCTACATACCACTGGGATTGCGGTACACTCAGTTTAGCCCGCTTAACCGCCACCCGATGGCGCACATCATCCCTACAGAGCTGGATTACCGGTGGCGGCATCAGTTGGTCCATGGATTTGTGCACGATGAAACTGCTGCATTGCTAGGCGGTGTTGCGGGTCATGCCGGTCTGTTTAGTAATGCGCAAGATTTGGCCGTGCTCTTTCAGATGCTCCTCAACGGCGGCGCATACGGTGGACAGCAGTACCTTAAACCGGAGACGGTTACTTACTTCACAAGTGCAAAACATGGCAATCACCGGGGGTTAGGTTTTGATAAGCCCGAAGATAAAGATATTGAAGAGGGGGGATATCCGGAGGCGATTAGCGAACGGACTTTCGGGCATACCGGTTTTACCGGAACTTGTGTCTGGGTGGACCCCGATGAAGATTTGATTTACATTTTTCTATCCAACCGAATTCACCCCGACCGGGGCAATCGAAAGCTCTTTACGGAAAAAGTGCGGGAGCGTATACACAACGTAATTTATGATGCCCTTGGCACTTTTGAACCGGAATGGCCAGAGCTGCAAAGCCCTGAGGGCTCAGCGTATGTTTGGCGGTGATTTAATACGTAATAGTTGCTTACAGATACATGCTCAATCCAGAATCCCCTCCAACAGCCAGTCTGCAAGAGCTTGCCGGTTGCTTTCCAGGATAACCCTTTGCTGATCAAATTTATTACGGATGTTGGCCAGTTCAATGTAAACGGAAGGCGTTAGGGTCTCCCGGAGCATGTGCAAGTCGCGGGGTGTGACGGTGCCGTGGTATTGCCCGTTAGCCCGGTATTTGCGGTATTTTTTGCGAAGGGCTTTTTGGAGGTCCAAAGCGATTTTTTTACTCTCTGAGCTAGTCGGGTGGTAATAGAAAAAAACATCTTTGCGCTCTCCTTTACTACGTGAATCAACATGGACAATAATGGTGGTTTGCTCAGCTACGCCCGCTGCTTTATTCTTTTCGTATAGTTCATTAATGGCATTTGATCGTTGGAAGAGGCGGGGTTTTTGCTGCCGCATGATTTTCAGGTCGCCCCAAACCACTTCGTCGTAATCACAGTTGAGAAATTTATCATTCCGGATACCATCATTGTCGCGTATGATCATGTAGGCTGTTGCGCCGTGGGCCACCAGGTTGCGGCAAAGGCGCAGGGCAACATCATAGGCATATTCATCCTCACAAAGGTTGTATTTGCCGCGACGGCCAATTGCGCCGGGGTCTGGGCCACCGTGGCCACTCACAACGTAAAACACCTTACCCTTGAGCTTATTACTGGCCAGTGGCGTGTAGGCATACCTGGAACCGAATATGGGGAAGTGCCGGTTGCCGCTCCCTGATTTATCGACTGATTCCTCCGGTTGCCTGGCTGTCACCGGCTCGGGGATTTTCAGGTCGGGCTCCGGACAGTAGAGTTCATGGTAAGGTACCCACAGTGTTCGGTCTTCTTTAAACGACTTCTCCCGCTGTTTTTGTGCAAGCATATGTTCGTTGTAGTCTTGTATCCGCACAGCAAGATTCCAGTCATCAATGCCAATAGTGGAGCGGATGGTCCGCCCGTTGAACTCGTAGGTAAGGATAGGAAGCTCGTAGGTATTGCCAACAATGAGGTGGGCATTTTTTTTCAGGTTGTTGAGGCTGTAAAACTTGGTGAAGTTACAGGAGTTGCCATCCAGGCCATGCCTGCGCAGGAGCGCGTAAATCCCATCACCACGTACCGCCTTAACGGAGTAATACCGGTTGCTCTCCGGTACCGTAGCTTTTGGGAGTTGGGCTTGTGCCGGCAGAAAAGCCAGTAAACAAACAGTGAGTATTGCCAGAGATGTTTTTTTTTGCATCATTGCATGCAGTTTGTAGCCAATAGTAGAATGGCTACGCTCTCATTTCGTTTGACTTGGAGCTAAAATATACTTATTAGGAACGAATAAAGAATAAATTTGATGTTTGGGAATAGAAATTTTGCAGCAAAAAAAGCATGAACGACGTTATGCGTCCCAAAAAAGATTTACGGAACCTTCAATATTACAGGCGCCCGGGCTTACAGGATAGAGTCCATTTTGAGTCTGAGGCTGTAATTATAGCGATAGGGGCTGTTACGCTGTTTCGGTGTAAAAGGCCATCAATGAAAGGATGAAGTCATTGTTTAATCGTTTCTAAGCCCCTCAAATTCCCTACCTTTGCGCCATGGAATTGATGAAAGAAGTACTTTTTTTGTTGCGTAAGGACTTGCGTTTGGAGCTTCGATCCAGTTACGCTATCAGTGGTATATTGTTGTACGTCTTTTCTACCGTTTTTATCGTTTACTCCTCTTTTCAGAGCGTACAGCCTGATGTATGGAATGCCCTGTTTTGGGTGATTGTCCTGTTTGCTTCTATCAGCGCTGTAGTGAAAAGCTTTGTTCAGGAGAATGGGGCCCGGGAGTTGTATTACTATACGCTGGTAAACCCGACATCAATACTGCTTTCCAAGATACTGTACAATATCTTTTTACTGAGTTTGCTAAGTCTGCTCACCTGGCTGGGCTTTAGTTTTGTAGCGGGTAACCCCGTGAAGGAAACGGCACAGTTTTTTGGAGTCATCTTTTTGGGGGCAACCGGGTTTTCGATCACTTTTACGTTTGTGTCTGCAATTTCCTCCAAGGCCGATAGCAGCTCTACCCTGATGGCTATTTTGGGCTTTCCGCTGATCATTCCGATTTTACTTACCCTCATTAAGCTTTCTGCGAATGCCCTTCGCCTGATGCGGGATACGGCTATCGAGAAAGATGTCATGATCCTGGTGTCTATTGATTTGCTTTTGCTTGGGGTTGCCTTGGTGTTGTTCCCTTTTTTATGGAGGGACTAAGAGCATGTTTGGAGCGGGTTCGTCATGAAAATCAAGGAGTTACGGTTCTGGCTAAGTCTTTTTGGGCGCATTTGGCGGGTCAAATAAGTCAAAAAAGACGACGCCAGGTTCATAAATCCTTGATTTGCAATAGGAGCGAGCTCCAAACATGCTCTAAGAGTGTGCCGAACCTCCGCTCTAAGTATTAGATTTCAGTTTCTGATATTTGACAATTCCGCTTCAAGCTCCGATTTGGCGGTTTCGACCTCAGCGGTCAATATTCCGTTGAGCAAGTTGTCATTTTCATAGGGGTCAGCAGCCAGCTCGTACATTTCTTCACTGCCATCAGCGCTAATGATAAGCTTAAACTTCCCATTACGGATAGTCCACAAATCAGATGAACCATCGTTCATTTCTGAATACTGATAGGCTCTTGAAGAAGATCCATTGCTTAACAACCCGGTAAAACTTTTACTGTCGTTAAATTCGGTTGCCTCTACACCTGCTAAATTAGCGATGGTGCTAAAGAGGTCTACTCCACCTATCAGGCTGTTATCTTCGCCGACTTTATCTACCCCTTTTCCGGAGATGAACATTGGGACATTAATGCCACCTTGGTATAAACTTCCTTTAGCTTTATTGCTTGAGTACGGTGACTGAGCTACCTGATTGGGCGTTCCATTATCAGCCAAAAAGATAATCACGGTATTCTCTTTTTGATCGTCAGGGATCTCCGCTATCAACCGGCCTATTTGATAATCCATCGCTTCAATGGCGGCCATATAGTAGGGGATAGGGTCCAGCCCATTGGTATAATCTGGAAGGCTCCCCTGGGAATGCATTTCATCTGGCGGAGTATGAAACGGAGTATGTGGGGCGTTGTAGGCCAACCAAAGAAACCAGGGTTTGGATTGGTTGCCAACCCAGTCTATCGATAAATCAGTGAAAACCTTAGAAATGTATTCGGTCTGAAGACTACCGGTACCATTCTCCGTCAACTGCCATTGATAATAATCCTGCACGGCTCCCCTGACGAGCCCGGCGTAGTGATCTATCCCATAAGACTCCGGATTAGTAGTAGCGCCAGCACCTGACAGATGCCATTTTCCTATCACTGCGGTAGCATATGCGCCATCAGTGGCTTCATTGATATATCTTTGTAAAGTCATTTCTGACGAAGCTAATTCATCATTTGCCCATTTTACCCCTGTCCGGTATCCATATTTACCCGTTATGATAGACGCTCTTGTGGGAGAGCAGGTCGGGTTTACCCAAAGGTTATTAAACACCAGCCCTTCATTTTTTATTTTATCCAGATTTGGGGTGTTAGGCTTCGTACTGCCCTCTGCAAAACCGGAAGTGGCATCCTTTCCCATATCGTCTGCAATTATTAACAAGATATTAGGAGCGTCCGAAGTGTTAGGTTCAACGGTATCATCCTCTTTGGTTTGGCAACTGAAGAGGAAGACTGTAAGGAGCAGGATAGTCAGGTGTTTCATGGTGAAGTTCTGGTGTTTAAGGTGAGATAACGCCGAAACAGACTTCTTTATTGATAAGGAGTGCTTGTTTCCAAGTAGACCTGTCTGACCGTCTTCTCGCAGTACTATACTCTGGCATGCGCCTTTCTGGTTATTGATTCAGAATGTTTTTTGCGCGATAACAAAGTAGCGGGTACTCTTACAGCTGTCCGCCAGTTCAGGGATCAGCGTCAGGCTGTAAGCATCGTAAAGCATCACTTTGCCGCCGAAAGCCCGTTCGAAATAGCTCCGCACACGATGCATAGGTGGCAGGAAGCGTTTGTGCTTGCCGGCATAATTCAGGTCCAATTTGTCTTCCCGGAATTCAATGTTCAGGATCTCGCTTTCCTGGTACATTCGGCCGTCTTCTTCAATAAGTTGAGGGGTACGGAGTGAAATAACCGACTGGTCTTCGGAGTACATCACATTCGGGTACCAGCGGATGTGATCAGGGGTGATAAAGTCGCCCAGGAAATAGCCGCCGGGCTTCACAAGGGCAGCGGTTTTCTCAATAGCCTCCTGAAGTTGGCTGCTTGGGAGGTAATGGAAAACATTCAGCCCCGTAAAAGCAATATCCCACTGCCCGCCTTCCGAATCAAAGGTGAGGATGTCGCCCTGTTCCGCACGGATACGGTGCCGGGCTTCCTGTACCATTGCTTCCGATAGGTCCATGCCTAACAATTGGTCATAGAGGACGCCTAGTTCGTCAATGATGTACCGTTCAACCAGACCTGTGCCTGCACCAATAGATAGTAAACGCTTTTCGGGCAAATCAGGCACAAAGTGCTGTTTGAAAAATTCCAAGCCGCCGGCAATGAAGCCATTCAGGCAGGGTTGGCAAATCAGCGCATCGTAGAGCGTGGCGTATTTGTGGAATTGGTCGCTTTGACCGTACGTTTCGGTCAGTTCTTGTTGCAGTTGGGCAGCAGTCTTTAGCTCTTGGTTGAGCATCTGCCAGAAGATAGAATTTACGGCATGGCCTTCAGCGTCGGTGTGCAACCGGAGGTCACGCAGTAGCGCGGATTGGTGCGTGCCTGAGAAAAGCCGCTGTGCAGCAGCTTGTAGTTGTGTTTCCGCACCCGGTATCTTGGCGTCTGCCATTCGCTTTAACCGGCGGACGAGTTCAACCTGATACCGCAGCTGAGTAGGGAAGTCTGCTGAAGGGCCTCGATCTGTCCAATTGATCTCTTTTTCAGGGAGAGCGAAGAACACCCCTCCGTCAACCCGTTGGATCAGATTATTTTCCAGGTCATATACTTTAGCATCGCCGGTAACATTTTCAATATTATCCGGCCGGCCGTAGACGTGGAGCGTCATAAAAGGTTCGGGGGTGGAGTTGCCCATTTGGTGAATGAGGGTGTGGCTGACACCAACTACCGTATCGGGCTCAAACCGGAAGCGGGAAAGCGTAGTCATCTGCCCTTCCTCAATACGGAAGGTGGCATGTTCGGCCGAACCGAAAACCTGCACAGCGCCCCATTCGGTATAACCATGGTCGTGAATACCTGAAAAATCGCCAGGCCTCCAGCTCATGGCCATAATCTCGAAGTGGTCACCTTGATAAATTAGCTTGCGGCCATAGCTGTCAGCAGCAGGATGGTCATAATCTGCCCAGGGTTCAATATCGCTGGACTGTACGCCGGCTTCCAATACGATTTTTCGCATGTCAGCGGGCTTAAGCGCCCGTTTTGTTTCCAGTCGCCGGGCAATATTTTGCAGGGGGATGGGGAGGTCTTCGATGGTCTTCGCGGGATGGAGGGGTGAGCTCACCGTTTGTTGCATAGTGTAGTGGTTTTTTACAGGATATAAATATCGCTAAATCAGTAGGATTTGTTGGTGAACTTGATCACAAAACTTAGAGCAGAAAACTTTTTGTACACTAATTGTATTCCTATGGGATAAATAGGAAATTAATCTTGTAGCGTGTGATAAGCGTCACTGAATAGGGCCGCCGGGTACCGCATCTTTGCACTGTGATCGTTACAAAATACAATTGAACATGAGCAAAAAAATGTCCTTTAACGACTTGGTCAACGGCGAAAAGCCAGTACTAATTGATTTTTCAGCAGAGTGGTGCGGGCCTTGTAAAGCTATGGCACCGATCCTGAAAGAAGTTGCTGGAGAAATTGATGGAAAAGCCTCAATTGTAAAAATCGATGTGGACCGAAACCGGGCACTCGCTACTAAGATGCAGATTCAGGGTGTTCCTACATTTGTCCTTTTTAAGAACGGTGAAATCATGTGGCGGCAGTCCGGCATGCAATCAGCCCATCAGCTGAAGCATGTGATAGAGGAATTTTCTAACTAAGAAACTGTTGTCCATTTCAGTCGAACTACTAAGGAACAAAATAACTTCATTATTGGACAACGCACTAGGATTTCTTAAGGTCCTTTGCATTTTAAAAAGCACTTGTCCGGATAACTTGCCGCAGGCGATATTACAATGCAGGCGATCAGTTAGGCAAGACTTTTGATTACAACACGCTCTAAAAAACCGAATTAATATGAATTTAGCGGTAAATGCTTCTTCCATTATTCAGTTTATCAGTCAGCCCTGGCACTGGGCGGTTTCCGGTGCTGCAATTGCACTGGTACTGGCTTTGATGACCTGGATGGGACGTAGCTTTGGCGTTTCTACGACTTTTAAAGCCTTCTGCAGTGCTGCAGGAGGTGGCAGAGTCTCTGATTTCTTTAAGATGGATCTGAGGGAAGAATTCTGGCGGATTGCTTTTGTGATTGGCGGTCTGATTGGTGGTTACATTGCAACCCACTTCTTGCAGAGCCCCGAGCCAGTAGCTATAAGTCCGGAAACAATTGACCATTTGGCAACCCTGGGTATCAATTACCCGGAAGCTGATGCTAAAGGTATTGGTTTCGTACCAACGTCCATACTCAATTTTAGTAGCCTGAGTGGCATACTCATGGCAATTGGTGGTGGTTTTTTGGTAGGGTTTGGAGCCCGCTACGGGGATGGTTGCACTTCCGGGCATGCTATTTCCGGCTTAGCGCACTTGCAGTTGCCATCTTTGATTACAGTAATTGGATTCTTTATTGGTGGACTGGCGATGACCCACTTCATCTTTCCATTTCTGGTGGGTTAACATTTACCTTCTTTGATTTTGGGCAATGAAAAGGGTGGAAAGAATATTGTTTCCAATGCTTTCAATTGCTTTAATCAGAGGGGTGGCGCGCATTACATTTTTTAAGAAAAAAGTCGTAGAACACAACGATATGAAAAACTTATCATTCTTAGCCGTGGGTGTCTTTTTTGGGATCGTGATGGCAAAATCTGAAGCCGTTTCCTGGTTCCGTATTCACGAGATGTTCCGCTTCGAAAGCTTCCATATGTATGGTATCATCGGTACCGCAGTGGTATTGGGCGCTGCATCCATGTGGTTGATGAAAAAGACAAAAATGACGACCCTGCGGGGAACCTTCGTGGGGTACAACCCTATGGATCTTAGCATCAAGCGGCATCTGGTTGCCGGCACTATTTTTGGACTGGGCTGGGCACTGGTTGGCTGTTGCCCGGGACCAATGTACGTCCTCTTGGGCAGCGGGTACGCTATTATGTTGCTGATACTGGCAGGTGCCACCCTTGGTACGTTTACCTATGGGTTGGTGCTGAAGTATTTGCCGCACTAAACGTATTTCAGTTGGGTGATTTTATTGGTTAGTAGGTAGACGGTTATCCCCGTTCTTCCTACATTCAAAGGAGGCTCGCATAGGTATGCGGGCCTATTTTTATCTTCGCCGCCGAAGGTTGCTCCAACCAGCGTATATCAAAAGACCAGCGCCGAGCATTACACTGATTAAGCCGGCCCGCACAAATCTAAGGCTTAGCGGTTCTTCTCCGAACGTCCGTTTGAACTGGAGGATGTCCTCAATCAGCATCTGGCTAAAAAAAATAGCCACGATACCCAGAAAGAGTAAAGTCAAACCAAGTCCGAAAATCGCCTTTTTTTTACGCATTTGCTATGGATATATCAGGCACCTTCCAGTGAAGGTTGCAGACGGTAAGATTTCCACTCCAGTTGCTGAAGGACCAGCCAGCTATCGCAGAATGCCGTTAGGACAAGCTCTGGAGTACTACCCATTTTTTCGTACGGGATCTCCATATTGGAATTACTACTTTCCATGGTTGACTTTATCAATTGCCCCGCCCGGTAGTAAAAATAATGATGGAATTGGAATTGCTCATCTAAGGTAAAGCGCAGCGCGTCTGTACCAGAGGACCGGGTAAAGTCCTGTAAGGCTTTATCGGTAGCTGGCTTACTTTGGCGCTCCATCCTCCGGATCAACATAGGCTGACCGTTATGGACAGTTGCCAAGAGGTGGTTCCGCATATCCACTTGTTCTGAATGGGTCAATCCCTTTTTCAAAGGGTAAGTTTGGTTGGTATCCTCTACTTTGATTGAGATGTGCTCCAAAAAACCCTTTGCATTGAGTACGATGTTTTTTCCAGCTACGATAAGCTCAAAATGGTCTGTCATATCGGTTTAAATGGTTTGGAATCAGGCAAGCCTGTAATTTGTAAATAACCTGCCTGATGGTGGTGCAATAAATCAACGTACGATCCAGCCGTTTCCGAATCCATCCTGTGGTTGTACAAAGGCGAGTTCGCCTTCATGGTTTTCTGCCATTAGCACCATGCCCTGTGACTCGACGCCCCTTAGTTTACGAGGTGCCAGATTAGCCACCAAAACTACCGTTTGACCGGGAAGGTCTTCCGGTTTAAAAAAATTAGCGATACCGGACACGACTGTTCGTGTTTCACCGCCTATGTCAACGGATAGCTTCAGAAGCTTGTTCGCTTTGGGCATCTTTTCCGCAGCGGTGATGGTGCCGGTACGTAAATCCAGTTTGGTAAAGTCATCAAACTCGATGTTAGGCTTTATGGGCTCCCGTTCCTGCGCTTTATCAGCTTCTTCAATGGCCTCCAGTTTTTCTTTCTGGCGGTTTACAATTTGCAAGAGACTGTCGTCTTTCCGATCGTGAATTTTCGCAAAGAGCAGCTCCGGTTGACCAATGGGGTGGCCAGCCGGGAGCAGCGGCTCACCGTTTTCTAATTGGTTGAGCATCGTTTGTAAGTCGCCAGGTTTTAGTTCGGGCAACTGGACCAGCCGTCGTAATTTCGGGCTGGTAAATGGAATGAATGGCGCAGTCAATACACTGAGCATAGTGACAACCTGCACGCTTACAAACAAAATATCCCGAATGGCAGGGTCCTCCGGATTGGCTTTATAAAGAGCCCAGGGAGCAGAATCCTGCAGGTAGGTGTTACCCCAGGCAGATAGCTCCATGACACGCTGGGCCGCAGAACGGAAACTGAAGCGGTCAAGTTCTTGTACCACCTGCATTGCAATTTCGTATGCTGGCGTCAGCGTGGCCGCAGTATCGCCCTGTGGTGCAGGGACTTTACCTTCAAAATATTTGTTAGAAAGGACAATCACCCGGTTAACAAAGTTCCCCAGATTATCAGCCAGCTCTTTATCGTGGAAGTCTACGAATTCGTCCCATTTGAAGTCGGCATCCCGGTTTTCGGGCATATTGCGGGTCAGGGCATACCGCAGAGCATCCTCTTTATTAGGGAAGTCTTTAAATTCTTCAAGGTATTGATGTTGTTCAAGCCCCCAGCCCCGAGATTTGGAGAATTTCTCGCCTTCAAAATTCAGGAACTGATTAGCAGGTACGTTGACCGGTAGATTGTAGTCTCCATAAGCCTTGAGCATGGCCGGAAAGACGATACAGTGGAAAACAATATTGTCCTTTCCAATAAAATGGATGAGCTCACTGTCTTCGCTCTTCCAGTAGTCTTCCCAGTTTTTACCGGTTTGTTTTGCCCATTCCCGGGTAGCAGAGATATAACCGATGGGGGCATCGAACCAGACATACAGGACTTTTCCTGCTGCTTGTTCCAGGGGTACAGGGATGCCCCAGTCCAGGTCGCGGGTAATAGCGCGGGGCTGCAGGCCACCATCGAGCCAGCTCAGGCATTGGCCAACAACGTGGCGTTTCCAGGCCTTAGGGTCATGGTGGGCTTTACCATCCACCGTGCCTTCAGCCACCCATTCGCGCAGCCAGCCTTCGTGCTTGTCGAGCTTAAAGTACCAGTGGGTGGTTTTGCGTAGTGCAGGTGTTTTACCGCTGAGGGTGGATTTCGGATCGATTAGTTCGGTAGGAGAGAGGTCCGAGCCACAATTTTCACATTGGTCGCCAAATGCGGCGGTGTGCCCGCACTTTGGGCAAGTGCCTGTAATGTAGCGGTCTGCCAGAAATTGGTCGTATTCCTCATCGTAATATTGTTCCTGCTCACGCTCTTCAAATTCGCCGCCCTTGTTGTACAACGTCTTGAAGAAATCTTGTGCCGTTTCGTGGTGGATAGGCGCACTGGTACGGTGGTAAATATCGAAAGAAACGCCCAGTTGCTGAAAGGTCTGCTTGTTCAGCTCGTGGTACTTATCAATAATTTCCTGTGGAGAAATGCCCTCTTTCTTGGCTCTTATGGTTATAGCGGCGCCATGTTCATCAGAACCACATACCCAAACGACATCTTTCCCGAGCAGGCGGAGGTAGCGGACATAAATATCGGCAGGCAGGTAAGCGCCGGCCAGGTGGCCAAGGTGCAATGCGCCGTTGGCGTAAGGTAGTGCAGAAGTTACGATATATCTCTTGCTCATGCTTGATCTGCTTTGTCGGCGAAGATAATATTTCTTTACTCCTTTCTCAATCCGAAAAGCAGGTATAGCGTTCCATTTAGGTGCTAAATAGAAGAGCAGTAGCTAATTTCCCAGTGGTTACGCGGGAGGAAAAAGGTCAGCTTAACCATCACTGCGTACTTTTCATAGCGTAAAATATAATGGGCAGTACTTATGTCCTGTCCGATAGACCGCTTGTCGGTACATCGCAATCCACAGAAAGTGCCCAGCGCAATTGGACTGGATTTGATCGAATGCCGCAGGCGGCAAAGCACTTCTTCGGGGGTAGGGCCATGGTCAGGACGATTCATCGTCAGATGGGTAAGCTCAGTATTAAGGGCTAAAGTATTCATGGGGATTTTTTTTGTTAATCGGGTGAAATCGTTGAATGTTACTGTAATGACGTACGAAGCACAGGTGAACGTTGGATTACGGAATAGTTTTTTTTTGCAAGGGAGCAATAAGGTTATTCCTCCTCCGTTTTGTATTTTCTTATGCAGAGGGTGGTTTGTAGTCTCTAAAGTTTTAACATTTGAAAGACAACAAACCGAAAATCTGAGGCGTTACTAAGGCACACAATTGATAGAAACAGCGTAAATTCGCTGTCAAGAATTATAACTGGGGTTTAGTTTTTTAGGAGTGTAGTAGCGTAATGCTGCTACACTTTCTTTTTTTTGTAATTTCCCGCCCGAATTACAGCCATATAAAACCATTTATGCAGCTGCTACCATTCAGGGCAACTTTCCCTAAGCTTGAAAAAATACAGGTTCCCGAACAGTTCTTTGGATCTGTCAAACAGGAATACCATAAATATTTCGATGAAGGTTTCTTCAATGAGATAGGTGAGCCTTCTATATTTATTTATCAGATCGCCAAAGATGGCAGAAGTTTCACGGGTGTGATTTCCGGTGTTCACATGGATGATTGCCTGAATGAGCGCGTGCGCAAGCACGAGGAAACCCTGGCGGAAAAAGAGGAGAAACAAATGCAACTCTTGTTGCGCCGGAAGGCGGCCGTGAAACCGGTGTTGCTGGCGCACCGCCCTGTACCGGCGATCACAAGCTGGCTGGAGGCTTATAAACAAAATGAGGGGGCGCTGATGAAGTTTACGCTTGCCGAAGGAAAAGAGCATCATACCATCTGGCAGGTGTCGCAACCTCTGCAAATCGAGACTCTGCAGGCTCTTTTTCTGGAAAAAGTCCCTGTCACTTATATTGCAGACGGGCACCACCGGACCTCCACCGCCCTCCGGTTGTTTGATGAAACCGGGGGAGGGAAGGGTGAATATGCGAGCCTCTTTGCTGCTTTTTTTCCTATCCATGATATACAAATCCTGGACTTTAACCGGGTGATCAACAGCCTTAACGGGCATTCCCCAACCCAGTTTATGGCACGCCTTTCCCAAACTTTTGAAATCGAACCTATCGATCAGCCTGCCAAGCCCAGCCGTAAGTTTGAGTTGACGATGTTCCTGCGGGGAGAATGGTACCGGCTACAATGGAAGGAGCGCATCATGTTGGAATACGCCAGCCAGCCGGTTGTCCTGGATGCCATGTTGCTCAACCATAAGGTAATGAGTAAGCTTTTAGGCATTGAAGATGTAAGAAACGATAAGCGTATCAGGTACATTGAAGGGCCAAAAGGAATTGCAGGCGTATTGAAACAAGCAGAAAAAGAACCCGATAGTGTTGCGTTTTGTTTGTACCCCGTCCAGATGGAAGAGGTGGTCAAGGTAGCAGATATTGGACAGGTGCTGCCGCCGAAGTCTACCTGGTTTGAGCCCCGGATGAAAAATGGATTACTCGTGAAGCGCATAGGGTCGGGGGTCGGAGTCAGTGTTAAAGGGTAAATCAAAGAAAAAGAACAGATCATGCGTAAGCTAACTGCAGATTATATCTTTCCTGTTGTAGGAGAGCCGATTAAAAAAGGCGTTGTTGTAATTGATGATCAGGGCGCTATACAGGAGTTAGGCTCCCGGGAAAATCATGACCCGACAACCCTGGAGGTACACCGGGGAGCAATTGTACCGGGTTTTGTTAATACGCACTGCCACCTCGAACTATCTCACATGAAGGGCAGAGTAGATACCGGTACGGGGCTACTGCCCTTTTTGCAACAGGTGGTCAAGTTCCGGGATATTCCTATGGAAGAAATTCTGGATGCGATAAACCTGGCAGATCAGGAAATGTATGATGCTGGTATTGTTGCCGTTGGTGATATCTCCAATAAAACGGATACGGCAGTCCGTAAACAGGCCAGCTCCATACACTACTATACCTTCGTTGAAATGTTCGACTTCCTGCAGGACAGCAAGGCCAGGCAAACGTTTGATAACTATAAGGAAGTGTTTGAGGGGCAGGCTGGTGGCAATGGCAATAAAAAAGCGGCTGTGCCACATGCCCCTTATACGGTTTCCCCAAGGTTATTTGAAATGATCAATACGCTCAATGCAGACCATGGCATTACCGTATGTATCCATAATCAGGAGACCGATCACGAAAACCAGTTTTTCTTATCTAAAGAGGGCGGCTTTGTCGACTTCTATAAGGCTTTTGGCTTTTCTGTCGAGCAATTGCAAGCCACCGGGCAGCCGTCTATTTACTACGCGATGCAGCATATGAATCCCGCCTGCCGTACGCTTTTTGTTCACAACACTATGACTTCAGCCGAGGACATTCAAGCGTCGCATCAATGGAGTGACAACGTCTATTGGGCGACTTGTGCCAATGCCAACCTTTATATAGAGAACCGCTTGCCTGATTACAAAGCCTTCATGGATAACGGTGCCCGTATGACAATTGGTACCGACAGTCTCACCTCCAACTGGCAGCTGTCTGTCCTTGAGGAGATAAAAACAATCGCTAAATATCAATCTTACGTTCCATTTCCTACTTTGCTGAAATGGGCAACACTCAATGGTGCAGAGGCGCTGGGGTACGAAGCACAGCTAGGCAGTATTGAGCCTGGTAAACAGCCAGGGCTTAACCTGCTGGACATGGACGAAAGCCTGGAGCTAAAGAGTACGACGAAGGTCCGGCGGTTGGTCTGATTCTTAGAGCGTGTTGAAAAACCAACACTTATTGACTGCTCTTTGCTAAAGGTAACGTAGTCGATGATTTTTCCCCTGCTCTTATTTTTGATTGTAAGAAGTTAAAGGCTACCTCTTGCAAATCTTCCAGGTAGCAATCACTACAAGAGATTTTAAAGTTAATAGTTTCTGCCAGCAGTGCATTCACAGGGATTGATTTTTCCTCTGGATGAACCTCATCAGAAGGTGGCCTACCAAAGCTATAGGCTGTAAGCGGACAGGGCGCAATAGGTCGTTCCATCAATTCCAGCACCCGAATCAGAGGGGCATTCCGTATGAAAATGTACTGTGAGCCAACGGCCAGAGCAGAGGGTTTTTCTTCATTCGCTGTACCTACCTGTATGTTCACAGGGCCGTAGTCTGTAATGATTAGGTGAGTACCAAAGAGATCTGTAGCGGTTGCTGTAAATCCGGACTGTGCCAAAGGGCATAGAGTGAACAGGGCAATGCGAATTGCCTGTGCAATTGTTAAGGTGTACATGGTTTTTTAGGGTTGTTTTCTACTTTATATGTCGGGAAAATCGATTAATTCCATAATCAGGCAGCTAAAAAATTCAAATTTTAACATTTGAAGTCATTAGAACTTGTATAGCAGTCCGGTTTGGAGAATCAATCTACTGCCAGGGTAAGCAAGTTGTCAGATTAACCCCTATCTTTGTGGGCTGTATAAAATTGAACACAAAACAATGAATAATAATATTGTAGCGGTTGTCGGCCGGCCAAATGTGGGTAAATCGACGCTTTATAACCGATTGATCGGAGAGCGGCAGGCTATCATTGATGATATCAGTGGTGTTACGCGCGACCGGCAGTACGGCACCAGCTACTGGAATGGCAAGACTTTTACGGTGGTAGATACCGGAGGTTTTGTCAAGCACTCAGAGGATATCTTTGAAGCGGCGATCCGATCCCAAGTACAAATCGCCATAGATGAGGCTAAGGTTATCGTTTTTATGGTAGATGTGACTACTGGCATTACGGACCTTGACGAGGAGGTGGCAAGTATGCTGCGCCGTACCAAAAAGCCTGTATACCTGGTGGTGAATAAGGTGGATAATCATAACCGGCTGATGGAAGCCAATGAGTTTTGGAGCCTTGGTTTTGAGAATACCTACTTTGTATCTTCTCTGACAGGAAGTGGTTCGGGAGACTTACTTGATGCAATGGTGGAGAACATTGAGGAAAAGGAAGAAACACCTAATAAATTTCCTCAATTTGCGATAGTTGGGCAACCGAATGTAGGCAAATCTTCTCTGACGAATGCATTGTTAGGGGAGGAGCGCCATATTGTTACGGATATTGCGGGCACCACCCGGGATTCTATACACTCCAAGTACACTAAGTTTGACAAAGAATTCCTGCTGATTGACACGGCAGGTATCCGTAAGAAGTCTAGAGTGCACGAAGACCTTGAGTTTTACTCGGTTATGCGAGCTATCAAGGCGATAGAAGAAGCTGATGTGTGCATGCTGATGATTGATGCACAGACCGGGATGGAAGCACAGGACATGAGTATTTTCCGGTTGGCTCAGCGCAGAAATAAGGGTGTTGTACTCCTCGTCAATAAATGGGACCTGGTCGACAAGGAAACGAACACTGCTCGTGATTATGAGAAAGAATTACGCGAACGGATTTCTCCCTTTTCAGATGTACCTATACTGTTCATTTCCGTAACGGATAAACAGCGGATCTTTAAGGCAGTAGAGGCCGGACTGGAGGTTTTTGAAAACCGGAACCGTAAAATTAAAACTTCCAAACTAAACGAGGTGCTACTTGAAGCTATTGAGCGGTATCCGCCGCCTTCTCACCGTGGACGCTTTGTTAAGATCAAGTATGTGACACAGTTGCCTACCTATTATCCGGCATTCGCTTTTTTCTGTAACAACCCTAAGCACGTAAAGGATAATTACCGGTATTATTTGGAAAACCAGCTGCGTAAGAGTTTTGATTTTTCCGGGGTGCCTATTGGTGTCTTTTTCCGTAAAAAGTAGCGATTTACAGCTTCACTTTGGGAAAACCCGGAGGTAGCAATTATATTGCAGATGTAAAGTCATACCAATATGCCGTTTTTGGATACACCTATCGAAGGGTTGAAAATATTCGAACCTCAGGTTTGGAAAGATGACCGGGGATATTTCTACGAAGCCTTTAACCAGCAGCGTTTTGAAGAAGCTGGGATCATTACTCCGTTTGTGCAAGACAATCAGGCACGCTCGACACGTGGTGTGCTGCGTGGTTTGCACTACCAGGTAGGCGAGCACGCTCAGGCCAAGCTCGTTCGAGTGATTGAAGGCGAAGTGCTGGATATGGTAGTCGATATTCGGCCAGAGTCCAAAACTTACCGGCAATGGTTCAGCCTGCGGCTCAGTGCTGAAAATAAACGTCAGCTTTTCGTGCCCCGTGGCTTCGCTCATGGCTACCTTGTGCTAAGCCCTACCGCTGAATTTTTCTATAAGTGCGATAATTACTATTCCAAGGCCCATGAAGGCGGCATTATCTTCAATGATCCGCAATTAGCGATCGATTGGGAGTTCGATCAGAATGAATTGATCCTTTCCGAAAAAGATAAAGTCCTGCCCCGTTTTGGCGAGCACCGGACTGCTTAATAGCTTTATGCAGCCTGCTTTAATGGTTTAGGAGGGCTCCAGCGTTGGGTCAGCCTGGATACCGCGATTATGGTGGTTAAACCTGACAGCATAGCTACGGTTCGGAACGGAAAGAGTGATACGCCATTTTCAATCATTGGATAAGGTAACATCAAAGGGATACCCAGTGTGGCATCTCCTCCTCCAAATCTAAGTACCGCCGCAACGATCAGGCCGGCTACCGCTCCAATAGCGTTTGCTTTTCGATCAAATAATGCACAGACCAGCGGAGGGAACAACAGGCAATACACAAAATCGCTACATAAAAACCAAAGCTCGTAGACGCTCTGAATATTCAATGCAATGAGCGTGGCCGCTATTCCAACAATCCAGATCATACGCTTAACAACCTTGCCAAGGGTTGCTGAAGAAGCTTTTGGCCTGAGCAGTGGCCGGAAAATATTCCAACTGGCCATAGACGATGCAGACAGGATGGAAGAGTCGGCAGAAGACATCACCGCCGCTGCAATAGCCCCTAATCCGACAATGCCTACCCAGGTCGGTGTAAGGTACCGGACCACCCAGGGAAGGGTGGAGGCGGCGTCCGGGGGTGCTGGTAACCCAAGCGCCTGCCAGTCTGTAGCGTGGGCTGCAATGCCAATAATGACAGCGGGGACTGCTGCAAGGAGACAAACCACTGCTGCAATCAGGGAGAGGCGAACTGCGGTGTCTGCATCTTTAGAGGAAAGGACTCTCTGGAAATAGACCTGCCAGGGAATGCCGCCAAAAATGAGCAATAAAGCATAATCCCACCAATTCCAATAGTAGTCTCCAAGTGCTTCGCGGCTGGGCAACAGGCTGGCCGCAGCACCGTAGGTGGCTTGGTAGTCTGACCAGGCAGCTGTCCAACCTCCACTTTGTTCCAGTGCGTAAGGGGTTACGAGCCATAGCCCGCCAAAAAGCAAAAGCAACTGCACCACATCGGTTAGCGCCACTGCCCATAACCCACCGAGGGCGGTGTAGGCAATGGCGATGATTGCTGATATAGAAATAGCGGTAGGCGTATCGATCCCTGCGATTGCACCAAAAGTAGTGCCCAGAGCCGTAAGGATTGCTGCAGTCCAGAAAAGCTCTCCAGACAAAGCCGGGAGAAAAAGTAAAGCAGCAGTGCGTTTGCCAAAGCGTTGTTCGAGGGGGTCAAGTAAGGTGTGGAAACGGTACATCCGCATCCGGCGAGCAAAAAACAAACCACCAACGGCAAGGCTAAGCGCATAGCCCCAGGGAGCCTGTACCCATACTAATCCCGCACTTGCGGTATATTCCGCCGTGCCATTGATATAACCGCCGCCAACCCAGGTGGCGCTCATCGTGAAAATAGCCAGAAAAAGCGGTAGCTGCCGGCCAGCCAGCATAATACTCTCACTATCATCACCTTGGCGAAGCGTCGCTGCATAAGCACCCACCCCAAAGATGAGTGCGTAAAAGAACATCATTGCAAGATAAGCCGGCCAGCTCAAGGGTTGATCAGTGAAGAAATGGAGGTATGCGCCCCCCAGTCCGAGAATGATCAACAACAATACTGAAGGGCGGAGTAAGCGCCAGATCTGAAGCGGCATATGCTCGGTTATTCTGAAATGCCGAAAATTACTCATATTTTAGCGGGGCAGCAAGATCAATCTATGGGGAAAACATATACCACCGGTCAGCGGGCTCAGGCCTGGGCCGTCCATCTCTTTACCGCAAGTGGCATCATTACCGTATTTATGGCATTGGTCGAAGGCACCCGCTACAACTTTGTCAGTGCCATGTGGTGGCTTCTTGCTGCGCAGGTAATTGATGGGGTCGACGGTACCCTTGCCCGGCGTTTTAACGTAAAGGATGTCCTGCCGGAAGTTAGCGGGAAGAGTATTGATTTTGTGATCGATTTCGCAGGATACGCTATTGTTCCGGCTTTTCTTATATTTCAGTCCGGTATTATCGAAGCACCTTACGGCTTGTGGTGCGCTTTTTTAATTCTCGTGACCGCAGCGGTATACTATGGTAAGGAAGGTATGATCTCAGAGGACTACTATTTCGTCGGCTTTCCGGTCCTGTGGAATATGGCCGCTTTTTACTTATTGTTTGTCTTTGAGTGGGAGAGTGCAGTTAACATAGGGGTAATAATTATGCTCGCTTTCCTGCAATTTGTACCCATTAAGTTTGCTTATCCAAGCCGTACGGAACGGTGGCGGACAGGCAATCTGCTGGTTACCAGTATACTTATCCTGTCAATGGTGGGGCTGCTATGGTTCCAACCGCAGCAAATTTCACTCTTTTGGTGGGGTTGTGTGCTGCCTTTGGTTTACTTTGGTATTTTCGCACTGTTGGCTACATTTTGGTTTGACCGCCGATTATGAAAGACTGGATGTGTTGGGTTAATATGGGAAGAAAAGGGCTACTTTAACCCTGCAATGATTCCCAATTCATCAAGTCTATAGGTTAGAATTGTGTTAAAAGGCTCAAGACGAAGCCCGAAACAGAATATAGGACGTTTAAAGTTTAGCAATCGTATGCCTATTGGGCAACAAAAGTGCTAAATTCGATACCATTTGATATTATTCATTAACTAACAAAACGTGTTTGTTATCGTGAGAAGAACAATAATTTTAGCGGGAGTTTTTGCAATTTTTGGATTATTTACCAACACCCTAAGTGCTCAGGAAGAGCAACAAGCTTCGGCAGCCAGCCTCTACAACGATGGCCTGGGCAAGCTGAAAGCTAAGGAGTACGACGCAGCTTATGAGCTGATGGGGCAGGCTTTGGAAGCCGCGGATTCTTCCTCGGAGACTGACGTCAAGGTGATGGAACTTGCCAAGAAAAATGGTGCCATTGCAGCTTACTACGTAGGCTCAGGTGCACGTAAAACAGATGATTATGAGAAAGCCCTTGAGTCTTATCAGCAGGGCGTCGACTACAACCCTGGTTTTTATGCGAATTATATCGGCAAAGCACAAGCCCTTGAAGGACTTGATATGATGGCCAAAGCGGTTGGTGCTTACCAGAGCGCTGGGGCGGTTTGCGAAAAGGCCGGTAAAGCGGATAAGGCAGAAAAAATGTACAGCAAAGCCGAGAATATGGTGGCTGTGGCCTGGGGGGATAAAGACTGGGCATTGGTCAAGGATATGGCAGAGGCTTACCTGGAAGGCGGTGAAAGTGCAGCAGTCCACTACTACCTGAGCGATGCTATGCTTAGCGAGGGTAGCAAGGATGAAGCGCTCATGCACGCTGAAAAATCGATTGAATTGACCGCTGAAGGGGCGGACAAGTACATTATGCAGAAAGCAGAAGTCCTTAAGTCTAAGGGCGATACCGCTGGTGCAATCGAAGCGTACAAGATGATTACTGATAGTAAGTACCTTGAGCGCGCAAAGTACGAAATTGGTCAGTTGGGCGGTTAAAAGCCCACACTGCTCGTAAACACAAAAGCCCCGGACTGCAAACTGCAGGTCGGGGCTTTTTGTATTAGTGATACCGCTTATCTGTTGTTCGTAATCAACTCAATATACCCTTTAAGAATTTCCGGTCCGGGCTGAATACCGGTTACCCGTTGCTCAAAGTACCGGCAACTGTAATAATAGGTGCCATCTTCAAGCACTTGACCTTGTAGATTAGTGCCATCCCAGTTGAGATCTGGATTGTTGGTGGTAAACACAACCTGTCCCCAACGGTTGAACACCGTAAATTCTACCTGGTCGATAAAGCAGTAGGGGAAGGGGCGGAATACATCATTTTGACCGTCTCCATTGGGCGTAAAAGCGTTAGGCAGCTGGTAGAAAGGGCAATTGTCCACGCAGATGATATTGCTGAATTCGCTTTCGTTCAGGAAGGTATCTATGGCGGTAACCGCATAGCAGCCTGCAATGCCAATCTCGGGCTTATGGTCATAAGTCGTTAGCCGGGAATCGTCGATCAGGGTGATGAATTCAAAATCGCTGCCTTCAAAAGGCGCATAGTAAATGCGGTACCCTACCACATCGTCCGTTTCTTCGCAGATATCCATAGGGTTGACCCAATCCAGATTATTGGATAAGCCTTCTTCATCTGAGCAATCGGTTTGTGTATCGCAGCCGTTGGTGACTTCCAGGGTAGGCGGGCAGGGTGCAATATTGTCAATGGGCACGCCGCATTCCTGTTGGGAATTGTTGAGTAGCGGCCCTGCTATGCCGTCTATACCATAGGTGCCTGCTGATCGTACGTAGTAACAGTACTCCGTACCGTTGATCAGGTCTTCGTCCCGGTAGGGCGGTTCCGTGACGGTAGTCAGGGAGTCAAAGCTTCCGGAGGCGTTTTCCTTGAAAATAGTGTACCCAAAGTTATTCCACGGCACCGTCTCGGTCCAGGAAAGAATGTTGGTATTGTCGGTTTCTTCAATAGTCAGAAATACGGATGAAGCGGGGTTTGTAATACCGAGTGGTTCACTTTCATTATTGACAAAGAAGGCCACCTGGTAACTGTAGGCCTGTTCTGCCGTATTGAGTCCGGTATCTACAAAGCAGGTATCGTTAGCACCTGCAAAGGTCGGGCTGGTAAAGGTGATGCCGATGGGCTGGAAGGCATCGTCAGGTGGATTCTGCCCTTCCGCACGCAACACTTCATAAACATACGGGCCAGGGTTAAGCATCGTATCCAGGTCTCCGGCAACGGGTTTGGACCAGCACACCTCCATCTCTCCAGTGCCCGTATCCGTCATCAATACACTAACGTTAGTGATCAATGGGATATCCCGGTTGAGCTGCACACAAATAGAATCAGATGCCAGGCTCTCTACCGGATTATAGGTGGTACTGCCGGTCGGTGTTGTCAGGGCAAATTCAGCGAGTATACGGTAGCAGTAGGTACGGCCACGCTCCACGTTTGTATCGGTGTAGTTATATCTGCCATCTGTCATATTCATAATGGGCGTATTGAAAAGCTTGGTGTACCCGCTGCCATCAAGGCCAGGGGTGCAGGTGTCCCGGACAAAACTGGTGCTGCCCTCTCTTCGCCATACCGTGAATCCTTTGAAGTAATTATTTTCAGTGGCTTCACAAGTGTAGGGCATCAGCCAGGATACATTGACTTCATTGGATTGGGGTTCGGCTTGTACATCTTCCGGCGGTGGTCCCACTACTTTTATTCGTACTGTTTTGAGCGTAGCGAGCCCGGTGGTATCTCCGAACCCATTGTCTGTTGCTTTGAAGACGACTTGGTAAAACTGAGCACTAATCGCTTCACAGGGAATATCCCAGCGGAAAGTCTTGACCACCGGGTCCTCTTCGAAGGTTTCCGTATTGGGCGTAAAGGTAGCGGGCCCATAGGGTACCTCAAATGGCCCGCCAAGAGCGGTCAGCCGAACGAGCTGGTCATTTTCAGAAAGAGGTGCCGTTGCTCGTACATCAAACTCCAGGACGTTGCCAGCGATAACGCAGATCTCATCGAACGGCACTTCCACAACCGGCGGGAGGTTCTCACACTCTTCTACCAGAATCTGCATATCCCGGACGATAGACCCAATTTGCTGCCCATTGCGGTACTCGCGGATGAGAATCGCAATGTTATATTCTCCCTTTCGCTGCGGGGCATCCCAGACAATATCACCAGTAAACCGATCTATACTTATCTGGTTGTTCGGCCCGGGGTTGATCTCTGTAACTTCCTGATAATTAGGCACCGGTAGATTCACATCTTGCATGGGTGTGATAAACTCGTAGGTCAGGCTGTCGTTATCGGCATCAAAGGCATTGGGGTTGTGCGTAAATACCCGGCCTACACAGCCAATATCAATAGGGGGTTGCAGGAGCTGAGGAGAGTTATTACAGCCCTGGAACTGTGGATTGAGAAAAGTATACTCCGTTTGGATATGAAAGCGGACCTGGTCCGAGTTGGGAAAGTTGACGTTAAGAATACCCCCATTCCGGTTGGGGTCGGTCATAGATATGACATAGGTGGCTCTGGCCGGGTAGGTGTGGGTCGCAATATAAAAGTTGCGCTTGGTATCATTCTCCAGTATATTTCCCTGCGGAGGGCTACCCGGGCCATTACTGCGCGCAACGCGTTCGCAGGTACCGTCTCCCCAGCATATAGTCAGGGTATCACGGTCAGCGGGAATAGCACTGGCTTTGGTGTAAGTGGTAATAAGGGCTTCTATGGTTAAGCCACTTGGGCCTGCACAGTCTTCATTAACGAGGCGGACCGTGATTTCACCAGCCCGGTTGTGGGTAGCCCAAAGGGTACTGACACCAAAGGTTAGCAACAACAATGGTAGCAGAAAGCGAAGCATATAGGATCGGCAAGACATAGGCGTAAGAATTAATACAGTTTTCTGGAAAGAAGCTTTGAGCGGTCTCCCCCCTTATAGTCACTGTCAATTTACTGATTTACAATCTTTAAAACGGCCGACATGCAGAAATAGTTTGTAAAGTGCACGCCCTATATGGTTTTATTATACCTGGTGAAGGATAGGCCTTACACAAAAAAGTAACGCTCCGAAACCGGAGCGTTACCTGGAATAATACTACTTAAACCTGTCGAAAAAACTTAGTTGATCGGAGCGTTCAGGAAATCAATATACTCCTGGCACGCCTGATCAGGTACATTAATGTTGGAATAGGTGAAGTTAACCGTTTCTTCATGACCATCATTATCGGTATCGATATAGTCAATGTCAATCGTTTCTGTAAACGGCATACCTGGACCGTACTCATAGACAGAACTTTCTATGATTACGGTAGAGTCTGACGTTGGCACCTGAAGGTTGAAAACACAGCGATCCAAGGTGCGGTAGGCGATTCTGAAATCATAGAATCTCCCCTTCTGTAGTGCACCGGTTGCGCCCTCACCAGCATCCAGCCAGCCGAGTGGGTTCCACTGACCATTTCCAGCCGGACGATACTGAAGCGGTATGGTTGGCCGAACAACAATATTTGAGAAATTCGCGCTGCAAGTACCCGAAACTCTTACATTAAAGATGGTGCCTAAACCGGGAGGAGGAGCTAGTACATCATCAAGGTTGATGATTAGCTGGTCACCGCAAGGTGCAAATAGCGGTGAGGTATAAAGCGGAGTGGCATCTCCTGCACTTTGGTATATCTTAAACTGGATTATAGCTGGTGCATTCGCAAAGTTGGCAGGTACGATTAAAGTGATAACCTCACCATCGTAGAAACGGGTATTGGAGAAGGTGCTTACGATATTATTATTGTTGGTGTTAATCACCTCAACATAATAAAAGGTTTGAGGTCCGTTTTGGGGCTGATTGTCATTTTGAATCAGGAACCTCGTAGATGGGCGACAGTAAATACGACCACCAAAGAACCAGGTAGACAAGTGAGACTGCTCGAACTGGGCAATCAGTTTATCACCAGATTCGCTGACAATTGTCGCATTGCCTTCTTCCTGCCAGTCACCAATATCTTCATTGAAACTCCAAGCCTCTATTTGGTCGCCTACCTTGATTGGGGCGCCTGTTTCAGGGTGTGGAGTACCGGTTGGGATTTCGACCTCTACCTTAATGGGCTTATCGAAGGCTTTGACTTCTCCTTCTGCTCCGAACATGTCAATAGAATAAACTGCTATGGGGGCAAAATTAAGGAAACCAAGGTCTTCTCCGGTCTGGCTCCTCGCGTTATTGGCGAAGAGGCTGACAGGTGCTACCTTATTGGTTATGCTGTGGGTATAGTCGTAGTTAACAACATAAGCCTCAACATCACCGCTAACCGTTTGGCCCGAATTGTCCATCATCCGGGTGTTCGGTGCGACTTCAATTTTGATGCGCTGTCCATTCTGGCTGGAAGGCGTCTGAGCGGAAACCTGCTCAAGTACGCCGTCACTGCCTTGGGCAATCAATACTTTTTCTTTAATGAGGCCATCAATGTTGGCCTCTGCAGGAGAAAGACGAACTATCTGCATAGTCCGGTCAGCATCCGTCAACTGGAAAGTACGAAACAAAGGCGCGTAGTTGTCCGCCTCAAACTTGAGCGTAAACTCAAGCGGGGACTCTTCATCAAACGCTGTGATGCGGCGTACAGCCAATGAAAGAAAAGCAGTGTTTTTGTCCGCAGAAGAATAACTTACATGTAGTTCCTTCTCACCGAAAACAGTGAAGATATGATCCTTGTCAGGGCCATATGCCGTGACTTTGATGCCTTCAGGTACCTGACCACCATCGTAGTTGAGTATCTGAATCGTCATGGGATTAATGAGCAGGTCATTGTGCACGTTTACAGAAGTACCGTTTAAAAGGTCTTCTGGCTTGGCACAGGAAAATACACCCAGGACCATGATGGTCAGGAGGGTATAGAGCTTAAATTGTTGGAGTTGTAATGTTTTCATAATTAATTAAGGATTATCTTTAGGATCAATGGAATAGCCCAATCGTAGATTAAAGACTGGATACCACCGGTAGCCAGTCATGTTATTAGTCAGCACCTCTGCGTTGTGTTCGTTGTTTCGAATCAGTGCTGTACCGTTAATGAACACCTCAGGTGCTCCTTTATAGTAAGTGCCTATATCACAGCTGAACGTCAGCCGCCGGCTGGGATGGCTCAATCTGCCCAGCGCAATACCAAAATAGGGATTAAACTTCAGATTATACCGGATTCCTCCAAGGACATATCCCAGCTCATCAGGATGGAAGTATATGTCATTAAGTTTAAGTGGGTCTCTCAATTTTATAGAACCACTAAATGCATTCATGGGAAAAAAGCCTAATCCGGTAACAAGTCTTAGTTGCAGTTTAGGCTGCAATAGATAATCTAAAAATAAACTTAGTGACGTATTGCGTACGTCCAGGTCAATTGATGCATACTGCTCAGCTCTGTTAAAGTTTGTTTCCCACTTTCGGATGTTAAAATCCATGAAGCTCAGGCTGGCACGCAGCCAGGCTCTGTTGCGAATGGGTTGTGCATAATCAATGCCGATTAATGCTGAAGAGCCTGCAAAAAACCCTAAGGAATGGCGACTTATACCAGAAGTATTTGTCGGTGAAGCTTGGCAATAACCCTCAGCCATTACTGCCATAGACAGTAATAGTAAAATTGCTTTAATGAGGATTACTTTTTCAAGCATGGGGTCTAATATTCTTATTTTGTTTAATATCCAAATGGCAAGATCAGATTTATGCCAAATAAGCATATTCCAACTTACCTTTAGTGCAAGTTGCCAGATTAGGGCAACAGAAAAACCAACCACGATAGATGAAAATCTTGGCAGGCAGCTGATTTTTGTTGTTCTTTTCGGCTTTTAAGCAGGAATATTCCGAAGGTCAGACGTTGCAGAACTTTTGATTGAAAAATCAAATCGAGCCTGGTTTTCGTCCTACTAACGGAATGTGTAAGTTATATTATCGGTGGATGGGATTACACTTTTACTTTAAGCTTGGCATTTATTTGGTGTGTAGACTAGCTCTTCTTATCATAAGGGGCAAATGGCAATCTTTCTTTTTTTCTTAACACTGCGATTGCTCCTCTTTACTTGTATGTTTACGTCAAAGTTACGAAAAAGGTTGCAATAACAAAAAGAGTTTTGTCCAGATTTGCTAAAAAAGACTAACGCTCATGACCATCCCGGTTGATTACACAATGTTATTTGGATTCGACACGGTTTCTTTGGATTCTCAAAGAATGCACTTAAAATTGCAAATTAGGTTAGAAAAGAAGAGGTTATGAGAATTAAGCAGGGAGTAATGCTGGTGGCGCTAATAATACTGTACAGCTTGCTGGTGTTCGTTGAAACAACAGTTACAGAGGATGAAAACAGTACAATACGGTCTGTCAGGGAACGCACAGTAGTTGTCGACCAACCCTTCCGGCAATTTCTAACGCAGTACCAGCATGAACTCCAAAGGGCGCTTGAAGAAGAAAAAGTGCCCGGTGCAGCCTGGGCGATCGTCAAGGACGGGGTGATCGCAGCAATTGGTACATACGGGGTAAAAGAAGCAGGACAGCAAAAGCCAGTTCTGCCTAATACCTTGTTTAGGATAGCCTCGTTATCCAAAGGAATGACCGGAGTTTTGGCAGGCCGTGCCGTTGAGTCTGGGTTGTTGAACTGGTCTTCTCCCTACTGCGAGTACCCATCTCCTGCTCTGCACCCCGGCGTTGAGGGTCTCGAAACCCTTGAATTGCATCATTTTCTTACCCACACCACCGGCTTGCCCCGGCATACTTATTCTAACTTGCTAAACCTTGGACGTTCGTACGCCAATATCATTGGCTTACTTCCATTAGTGGAGCAGTCACACCCACCGGGCACGTACCATAATTATCAAAATGTCTTATTCAATCTTTCCGCTGATATGCTGGAAGCTGCCGCTAATAAGCCATTTGAATTACTGGCGGAGGAGCTCTTGTTTCAGCCACTGGGCATGTACCGCGCATCTGTAGGTTATCGTCCTTTTATTGAGGATGCCAACAAGGCTATGCCTCACCGCCGCATTGCTAAAGGCTATACCCCTTCTGCTGTGGAACCCAACTTTTACGAAGTCCCTGCCGCAGCGGGGGTAAACGCATCGATTAACGACATGGCCAGATGGCTGGTTGCGGTAAGTGGCCATCGGGAGGGGGTGCTATCGGATTCTTTGCTCGAGGCGGTCTTATGCCCGGTCATCCCAATACCTGCCGCTCGCATCATGCATGCCAATTGGAAAGAGCTTGATGAGGGATACTACGCTATGGGATGGCGGGTGTTTGAGATGAATGATCAAAAAATTATTGGCCATAGTGGGTACGTAAACGGGTTTAGAGCAGAAATTGCATTTACACCAAACAATGACTTGGGGATAGTCATACTCACCAATGCCCCAAATCAAACAGTGGGAAAAGTGGTCCCTTCTTTTTTTGATTTATACAACGCCCAAATTTCACCTCCTTGAGCAATCAGGCATCAACGGTTTGTATTATACTGGCAGCAGGGTCTTCTTCCCGTATGGGCAAGCCCAAACAACTGCTGAAGTTGGAAGGGGAGCCTATGGTGGCCAGGATGTGCATTTTAGCTCAGGCAGCGGGTTTTGATGAGATCGTAGTGGTGACCGGTGCACGCCGGGATGCCGTTGCAAAAGCACTACCTGGTTTTGTTAAAGGCACCCACAATCCTAACTGGGAATCCGGAATGGGCAGTTCTGTTTATGCTGGCTTGTCCTTCGCCTTGCAATGCTTCCGAGGGCTTGAGATGGCTGGGTTCATACTGACCGACCAACCTTTTCTTTCCGCTGACTTTTTAGGAGCACTACTCCAAAAGCTGCAAAACGCTGAAGCCCCGGGCATAGCTGCTCATTACAACAGTGCCCTTGGGGTGCCAGCTATATTTCGTTCCACATTGTTTCCCGAACTTTTGGAACTAAAGGGCAGGAAAGGCGCTAAATCTATCCTGCAAAAGTACCAGGAGGTACTACTTGCGGTCCCATTTCCACAGGGGAGTTTTGATTTGGACTTTCCGGAAGACTGGGAACGCTTTTTAGATCAATATTCCTAGGTGACGAGGAGTTGAGCTCATTATTTCAGTTGGATTGAAAAAGCAGTAGTGCGCCACATTTTGGGTAATGGTGTATTTGGCTATACAGGTGGGAGCTCAGTAGTGTATTGCGAAAAGAATTGTACCCAAAATTTTATTTTGTATTCCCCATTAATCATAGAGGTCAGCAAAAATCCATGCGGCAGATTTCTTTAGATCTGGCTGTCGAAGCCTCTTGTCCTGTAGGATCTATCGTTTGCAGAAAAAATAAAAAAACTCAGGAAACTTTTAAACTTCAAATTGTTTCCTGTGTTTTTTGCCTGTAATTTTGCAGTGACTACTAAAATGAGAAGTGCACTTGAAGCAGGATATTATCAAAACGTCGTTCGAGCTATTTATCCGATACGGGATCAAAAGTGTAACAATGGATGATATCGCTCGGGAAATGGGTATTTCCAAGAAAACACTTTATCAGTATGTACACAATAAGGCCGATTTGATTGAGCAAATTTTCCAGGCGCACATTACGGAAGAAAAATGTATGACGGAAGAGATCTTATCTACTTCCTCGGATGCGCTTGAAGAAATGCTCAGAATTGGTCGGTTCGTAGTGGAAAAGCTACGGTCTCTGTCTCCGTCGACCGTTTATGACCTTCGGAAATACTACGGTGCAATCTGGAAGAAGATGGAGTCGCAGATGAAGCAGCATGTTTACGGAGTGATTAGTAATAACCTGGAACGGGGGATTCGGCAGGGCATTTATCGCCCTGAGCTAGACCCGGATATTATTGCGCGGCTCTATGTAGGTAAGTCTATACTCGTTGCTGATGACGAGGTATTCGAAGTTGGTGATTATGACCTGGCAACCCTGCAGCAGGAATACATCCGGTATCATATTCACGGGATAGCTTCTGAAAAGGGGAGGCAGCTGCTGGCTAAGCACCTGGCAGCAGAGCAACAAGAAAAACAATAGACATTATGCGAAATGATTGCTAATAAACATCCAAAACCATTGATTGAATAATGAAAATAAGGATTCACTCGACCCTCGTCATGCTTTTGTTCGCTTTGCCGCTCATGGCGCAGCAACAAGCAGTACAACTTTCACTTGAGGATGCTATTGACTATGCACTGGAAAACAGCCTGAAAATTAAAAACGCTCAGGTCTCAATAGCAGATGCAGAAGAACAGATCGTAGAGCGGCGCTCTACCGGGCTTCCCCAGGTTAATGGCTCGCTGAGGTATCAGCATTATCTGGCTGTGCCTCGTCAGCCTCTACCGGAAGGCTTTGACATTTTTGGCTTGTTTGGACAAGCCCTGGCTGTCGACCTGTACGATCAGCTTTCTGAATCTACACAGATGGCTGTTGATCAGTCCTTCTCTGGTGCAGGAGGAGGCGGTGGCGAGGAAGGCATCGCTTTCTTTCTCCAAAATAATTTTACGGCTGGTATTGACGTCAGTACCATGGTTTTCGACGGCTCTTTCTTTGTTGCATTAAAAGCAGCCCGGGCTTACCGGCAGTACACTTTACGTGATTTCGCGACCAAACAGCAAGAGGTCGAAAACGCCGTGATCGAAGCATATCTGCCCGTTTTGCTGGTACAGGAAAATATCGAACTGCTGGAAAAGAACATTAAGAACCTGGAACAGCTGTTATTTGAGACGCGCGAACTGTATAAAGCCGGGTTTGCAGAGCAGCTTGATATTGACCGGCAGGACTTATCGCTTTCCAACCTGCGCATTGAGCGCGAGAACCTGATTCGCCAAAAAGAAGTCTCATTGACTAATTTGAAGTATACCATTGGCTTCCCAATTGATGAACCGCTCGTCGTTTCTGATGACCTGGATGCTATGGCAACAGAAGCAGAGATTTTGCTGAACGAAGAGGTAAATCCCGCTGCCCGGCCGGAGGTTGCACTGATTGATCAGGCGATCCAGATGAATGAGCTCAATATCAAGCTCAATAAAGCAGGCTACCTGCCTAGCCTGAATGCATTTGGTGCGTTGCAGCAGCAGTACCAGGGCAATGATTTTGAGACCGGCTTTTGGGCACCGTCTGCCTATGTAGGACTTAGTATGGATGTGCCTATTTTTGATGGACTCAATAAGAAAGCGAAAATTCAGCGGGCTCGCCTGGAACTGGAAAAAGTCCGGCTCCAGAGGGAAGACCTGGTACGCGGTATCAGCCTTGAAGTGTCTAATGCCCAGACTAATTTCCGTAATGCTTCCAGCCGCCTCCAAAGCCAGGACCAAAACCTGGACCTGGCAGAGCGGATCTACGAAACGGCTCAGGTCAAATACCGGGAGGGGGTGGGCTCCAGCCTGGAGGTGACTCAGGCAGAACAAAGCCTGTACACTACTCAAAGTAATTACATGCAGGCATTGTATGATGTGCTGCAATCTAAGGCGCGCCTCGAAATGGCGCTTGGCAAGTAAATTTATCCACGAAAACACCAATTCAAGATCATGAAATATATTATACCGATTGTCGCCTTATTGATGGCTGCAGTAGTGGGTTGCCAGTCTGTTGGCAATGAAGACGGAACACTACCTGAATCCCTGGAAGATAAACGCGCCCTGCTGAAAGAAAAGCAGGCAGAGCTTAGTAAAATGACCCAGGATGTGGAGCAACTGGAAAAAGTAATCGCTGAACAGGACCCCACAATGGTAGCTGAAAACCGAAAGCCGGTAACTACAGCACCGGTGCAGCGTACTGATTTTGAACACTATGTAGAAATACAGGCCTCAGTAGCCGCTGACGATTACATTAATGTAACCAGCGAAGTGGCGGGACGGATTCTCAACCTGACCGTAGAGGAAGGGGATAACGTGCGCAAGGGCCAGTTGATCGCTAAGCTGGATTTGGAACAACTCGACAAGCAAAAGGCAGAATTAGAAAAGTCACTCGAACTGGCGCAAACCGTTTATGAAAGGCAAAAGCGGCTCTGGGACCAAAACATCGGCTCTGAGATTCAGTTCCTGGAAGCCAAAAATAGCAAAGAACGCCTGGAGAAGAGTCTGGAAACCCTCGCATTCCAGATGACAAAATCGGAGGTAGTTGCGCCCGTTAGCGGAGTCGTTGAGGAGGTCTTTCTGCACGGAGGCGAGCTGGCTTCACCGGGTATGCCTATTGTACAGGTGTTAAACCCAAATCGCCTGAAGGTCGTAGCTAATGTGCCAGAGTCTTATCTCCGCGCCGTCAAACGGGGTGAAAAAGTGAAAATTTCTTTTCCTGCTCTGGATGAAGAGCAAATGGCCATCATCACCTTGATCGGCAGGACCATCGACCCTTCTAACCGTACTTTTGACGTTGAAGCGCGTATTTCGGCCACAAGCGCCCTGATTAAGCCTAATTTATTGGCCACCATGTTCATAAAGGACAAACAGGAAGAGGATGTAGTGACCATCCCGCTATCAATGGTGCAACAGGAAGTTGGTGGTAAAGACTTCGTTTACATTCTGGATAATGGCAAGGCGGGCGCATTTGCCAAAAAAGTATATGTCAAAACCGGAGATGCCTACGACGGGCAGATTGTGATTAAGTCGGGACTGGAAGGAGGCGAAACCCTGATTATGCAGGGGGCCCGCGGCTTAGCTAACAATGAGCCGGTAGACGTAAAACAAGAAGGTTAAGCACTCATCAGATAGCGGCGCCGTGGTTGGCATCCCCAATCGCGGAGCTACTGAAAAACTACTCACATGGCTGAAGAAAAAAAGCAAAATAATAAATTACGGCAGTTTAGCTTGTCTTCTCTTGCTGTAGATAACGGGACCAGCGTTTTCATTCTTACGCTCATGATCCTGATTTTTGGAATCCAGGCTTACCAGGATATGCCCAAAGAGCAATTTCCTGAGGTGGCCTGGCCAACCGTATACATCAATACGCCTTATTTTGGCAACTCTGCTGCGGATATCGAGAATCTGGTCACGCGCCCCATCGAGAAAGAGCTGAAGTCTATCACTGGAATTAAAGATGTCAATTCCACCTCTATACAAGACTACTCTGTTATTACTGCAGAATTTTCAGCGGATATGGACCTGGACGATGCGGTCCGGAAAGTAAAGGACGCTGTAGATAAGGCAAAAAGTGAACTCCCAACTGACCTGGACCAGGACCCGACCGTCCTGGATATAAACCTGTCGGAAATACCCATCGTAACCGTTAACGTCTCCGGCGATTATTCCAATGACGAACTGCGCAGTTATGCCGAATTTCTACAGGATGAAATCGAAACCCTGGACGAGATATCTGAAGTGGAGCTTAAAGGTGCCCGGGAAAGGGAGGTAAAGGTAGACATTGATCTGCCCAAGATGGAATCCATGCAGGTGAGCTTCATGGATATTGAGAACGCCATCGCAACGGAAAACATAACCATGTCAGGCGGTGAGCTGCTCAATGACGACTTTCGGCGGGCAATCCGGGTAAAAGGAGAGTTTGAGGAGGTGGCCGAATTGGAAGAGATGATCGTTAAAAGCGAGAATCAGCGGCCCATCTATTTGCGTGAAATTGCAACAGTGACTTTTGGCTATAAAGATCCGACAAGCATTGCCCGTTCCGACGGTTTTCCGGTGATTTCACTGGACGTGATCAAGCGGCAGGGCGAGAACCTGCTGGATGCAGCAGACAAGATCAAGGTGATTGTAGAGGAGGCGAGGCAGGAACTGCCCGAGGGCCTGAAAATTAGTCTGTTCAATGATCAGTCAGTTAACACCCGCGATCAGGTGAGCAACCTGGAAAACAGTATCATCTCAGGAGTAATTCTTGTGGTGGTGGTGCTGTTGTTCTTCTTGGGGCTCCGCAATGCCCTTTTTGTGGGCTTAGCCATTCCGCTTTCCATGCTGATGGGCATTCTGTTCTTGTCCATGACTGGGGTGACGATGAATATCGTGGTGCTTTTTGCGCTGATATTAGCTTTGGGGCTCCTGGTGGACAATGCCATTGTTGTCGTAGAGAACATCTATCGATATATGCAGGACGGCTATAACGGCTGGGATGCTGCCAAGTACGGAGCTGGAGAAGTGGCTATGCCCATTATCGCATCTACGGCTACCACCTTAGCTGCCTTCTTGCCCCTGGCTTTTTGGCCGGGCATTATGGGGGAGTTTATGAAGTACCTGCCCATCACTCTTATTGTCGTGCTGACCTCCTCCCTTATCGTGGCTTTGGTGATTAATACCGTATTTACCAGCCGCTTTATGAAAGTGGATGAGCGGGCAGACGACCCGGTGGTGCGCCGGCGCCGGCAGAATAATGTATTGATTGGCGCGGGAGTTATGCTCGTTTTGGCTATTGTTTTCCACTTCACAGACTTCGGAGCCGCGCGTAATTTATTGGCTATTACATTGATCGTGACCTTGGTCAACTGGTTTCTGCTTCGGCCGGCAGCCTTCGCTTTCCAAAATAGTTTTCTACCTGTCTTAGAAAAGAGCTATGACAAGTTTATACGTGGTGCACTACGGGTGCCGGGAGTAGTTTTCGGTGGAACTTTTGTACTGCTGTTCGCGGCAATAGCACTGCTGTTAGCCAATATGCCTAAGATTGAGTTTTTTCCATCTGCAGATCCGCTTTATGTTAACGTCTTTGTGGAACTGCCGCTGGGCACAGACATTAATGCTACCTATGAATCTGTGCAGGAGGTGGAATCACGTGTGAATGAGGCAATAGAACCCTACCGGGGTATTGTGGAAGCGGTATTGACCCAAATCGGGGAGAATACTTCTGACCCTAATGGTCCGCCTGAACCCGGTGCTTCGCCACAGAAAGCCAGACTTACGGTATCCTTTGTGCCTTCCAAAAAACGTGGAGGAGTATCTACCTTTGATGTAATGGAGGATATCCGGCAGGCGGTACGTGGTATTCCCGGTGTGAATATTACAGTTGATAAAAATGCAGATGGCCCTAACGCCGGGAAGCCTATCAACCTGGAAATTCAGGGCGAAAATATTGATAAGCTGGCTATGCTTTCGGAGGATGTTATCAACTACATCAATTCGAAGAATATTCCGGGCATTGAAGAGCTGCAGGCGGATATTAAGATCGGTAAACCTGAGCTAATTGTGAATGTAGACCGGGAAGCAGCCCGCCGCTACGGGGTTTCGACTTATGATATCGCAAATGCAATGCGTACAGCGGTTTTTGGCAAAGAGGTATCTAAGTTTAAAGAAGGTGAGGACGAGTACCCCATCTTCATTCGTTTGGATGAAAAGTACCGCTACAATATTGATGACTTGCTCAACCAGCGGATTACCTTCCGGAGCCCGGCAAGCGGGCAGATTTCTCAGGTGCCCATTTCGGCAGTAGCGGACATTAAGTTCACTTCGACTTACAGCTCCATTAAGCGGAAAAACCTCGACCGCGTGATAACAATCTACTCCAACGTATTGGAGGGCTATAATGCCAATGAAATCATTGCAGAAATGGACCGCTGGATGGCGAATTATGACTTGCCGGAAAGCTTTACCTATGAGTTTACCGGTGAGCAGCAGCAGCAGGCTGAGGATATGGATTTTCTCAATACGGCGTTTAGCATTGCTTTATTCTCCATATTTCTGATCATCGTAGCGCAGTTTAATTCTGTCGCTTCTCCATTTATCATCATTCTTTCCGTCCTGTTCAGTACCATTGGAGTGTTTCTGGGCTACGCCTTTGGAGGACGTGATATCTCAGTCATTTTTACGGGTGTGGGGATTATTTCCCTGGCAGGCGTTGTGGTAAATAATGCTATTGTCTTGATTGATTTTATCAATATTCTGGTCAGGCGCAAGCAGGAAGAGTTAGGCTATAGTAATAAAGACTACCTGGCGCCCGATGATATGAAAGAGGCGATAATTCTGGGCGGCGCTACACGCCTTCGCCCGGTGTTGTTGACGGCAATTACCACGGTGCTGGGGCTGATTCCATTAGCGGTGGGTTTCAACTTCAACTTCTTTACACTGATTACCGATCTGGATCCTGAAATTTTTATAGGTGGTGACAATACTGCAATTTGGGGCCCAATGGCGTGGACGATAATCTATGGCCTGGTATTCGCTACGTTCCTGACGCTTGTCGTGGTGCCTGCGATGTACTATTTGGCTTATCGACTGAAGATGGTTGTTTTGAAGGCCTTTGGAAAGGAGCCTTTGGCTACAACAAATTAGTGCGGCTAGTCCGAATCGCTAGATGGATTTTTACTCATTCTTCGGGTTGTTTAGGGAGCACTTTCGGCAGGCATTTTGTTATGTTTTTTTAAATAAATACTATCCTTTATCTTGCTTTTCCTATGTTATCTGGTGATTACGAGGCAGAAAGGAAGGTGAGGTAAAGGGTGTCTTAGCAGCAATTCTCAATTTGAAAATTACTCCAATTTAACTTGATACATTTCAGCGACGGAGAAAAGCACCTGCGCCATATTTTCTCTGGGCAGGATTTTGAACACAGCTCTGATACTCTCCCAAAGCT